>JACCDP010458895.1_pt1 | contig 36341 bp, 23 predicted proteins | sample 7445841 | NCBI WGS metagenome assembly JACCDP01 (sample SAMN15323441, study PRJNA562643) | freshwater metagenome | isolation source: river surface water | place: USA:Blue River Watershed | collected 2017-08-17 | reverse complement strand
CCATTCGCGCTATTTGCACCATTCGCGCTATTGGCATCATTCGCATTAGTTTCGTTGGTTGTATTTTCTACACCACTATTGGATGTAGTAGTTGTTTCCACGGCTCTTACAACATTAGAGCGACATAAAGGACACGTCGAATTTGTTTCAAGCCACGTCATCATTCGAAAAGGAACAAAACAGTGTTTGCATTGTTTTAAAGTTAAGACAACAGACTCAGGGGTAAACGTTTCTCTTGTAATAGGACATTCGGTATTCAAAATATAATTAGAAGGGATTGAACCATATGTCATTATTTCGGTATTTTCTTCTATTTCGGAAATAGTTAATCCCCCGGTTCTTCTTCTATTCAATGTAGTATTTGGATTTGGATTTGGATTAGGATTAAGTAAAACTGTTCGAGGTATCGAGTAAAAAATATTACCCATATCAAATAACGGACTCCTTGATAAACCTGGTAGTGATGCTCTTCCTAATCCTAGTGGATTTCTTACACCATTATTGACTCCTCTAGTAACAGGAGGTATATCACTATTTGACGTAGTACGAGAACCTTGAGAACCTTGAGAACCTTCTATAATAGTAGTATCATTATTATTACTATCGTTACTATCATTAAATACAATGTGTTGACGTTGATGCAATTCACGATTATTTTGAAAATGTTGTTGTCGTCGTCTATTGACTATTCTCCTTCGTTCATTCTGAAGTTCAATCATACTTGATATACATGTTTGCATATCGGAATACATGTCTTGAGTCCTTGAAACAAATCTTCCAAAACTATTCATTAAATCAAAATAACTATACTCAAAATCCATATTAAAAGCATCATCATAATAAGAATGTCTTCGACTATATCTTCTTATATCACCATCATAATAAATACCACTTGCACCATTTGCAGTGTTTCCGTTGTTTCCATTACTTTCATTTTCTCTTCTAGACATGTCAATGTTATATACTTATTTATATATTTATATATGTTGCATATGTTTAAATATTAAATTGATTTAAATATTAAATACTACTTGCTCTAATAATATATACCACACCTATTTAAAAACAATACAATTCGATAATTAAAATACATAAACATCTAAAATGACAGAACAAAATCCTAGTATACAAAACAGATTTTCTCAATATAACGATAAAGGTATAACAGGTCTAGCAAATTTAGGGAACACTTGTTTTATAAATGCGTGTATACAGTGTCTCTCACACACATATGAATTAAACGATTTTTTATCAAAGGGAGGTGGGGAATATAAAAAACACTTGAATAATAAACCGGAGTCAGTTCTTTTAGTAGAATGGGACGACCTTCGAAAACTGATGTGGAGTCAGAACTGTGTTATTTCGCCAGGGCGTTTTATAAATACGATACAGCGTATTGCAAAAATTACGAACCGCGATTTATTTACGGGGTGGTCGCAAAATGATTTACCCGAGTTTCTATTATTTCTATTTGACTCCTTTCATAATGCATTAACGCGCGAAGTTATTATGGACATTAAGGGAAATATAAAAACAAAAAAAGACGAAATGGGGAAGGCGTGTTATGAAATGATGAAGACGCAATATACAAAAGACTATTCAGAGTTTTTAAACATATTTTTTGGAATACATGTATCTGTACTAACACCGATTTCCGAAAAAGAGAAAGATGTACAAGCAAGTCATACGGACTCTTTAAATTACTTGAGTTTACGCCCGGAACCATATATGTTAATACATTTACCAATTCCATCAAAAGAAGAAGTAAACATCAAGAACACGGATAAAAATATAACATTATTTCAATGTTTCGATAAACAATGTGAATGCGAGTTACTGGAAGGGGAAAATGCATGGTTTAATGAAAAAGAGAATAAAAAACAAAATGTGAATAAGAGAATGTTATTTTGGAGTCTTCCAAATATAATGATAATTGATATTAAGCGATTTATAACATCTATAACAGGGCGAAGTAAAAAGAATCAACAATTTATAGATATTCCAATTAACAATGTTGACTTTTCAAAATATGTAGAAGGATATGCGAAAGAAACATATATATATGATTTATATGCTATTTGTAATCATCATGGACAAATTGATGGAGGTCATTATAGTGCTACAATAAAAAACTCGAATGGAAAATGGTATAATTTTAATGACACACAAGTAACTGAAATTTTAGTGAACGACAATATAATTAGTGGAAATACGCCATATTGTCTCTTTTATCGAAAAAAAAATTAGTTGAATTATATATATAGAATAATTATATAGAAAATATAATAAATGAGTATAAGTTATAATTCACTAACAGGGATAGAAGGAAATCCAGTATCATATATAACTAACTTAGCAACAAAAGGCGTCAATAAACTAGACTCGTCTAGTGCAACAACGCGTATTATTATTTTACTTGCATTTGTTGTTGTAACTATTTTGTATTATGTTTTATTTTCATCTTTAGGAAAAGGTAATGGAGGTGGTGGGGGAGACTCACCAGGTTCTGGTAGTGGTAGTGGTAGTGGTAGTGGCGAAACACCTGGAAAAAGAACATTGGAAGTAATACTATGGAGTATTTTTATTGTTCTTATCATTATAAATGGTTTTCAATATTTTTTTAATATTAATTTTACAGCATCTATAAAGGATATTTTTACGGACAAACCAAAAATAGATTTGACGGTTCAAAAGCCACCCGGTGAAACTGCGGTACCTCAGATGAAAGTAAAAAAAGAAGTATTTAATATTCCAAGCAACGACTTTACATTTGACGACTCAAAAGCAATATGTCAAGCCTATGGTGGAAAACTAGCAACTTATAATCAAGTAGAAGAGGCGTACAATAAAGGCGCAGAATGGTGCAACTATGGGTGGTCCGATGGGCAAATGGTGCTTTTCCCAACGCAAAAAAAAACATGGGATAAATTGCAGACGATTGAAGGACACGAAAATGACTGTGGAAGACCAGGTATCAATGGTGGTAAAATAGGAAATCCTAATGCTCGCTTTGGTGTAAACTGTTATGGTTTTAAACCGATTATAACACCGGCTGAGCGTAATAATATGAACAACACTCCTATATACCCTGTAAGTATGAAAGATATGGAACTACAAAAGAAACTGGAATACTGGAAGAAACGTGTTCCAGAAATATTGCTTTCTCCCTTTAATAAAAATAGCTGGAGTATTTTAGGCTAAGTTATAACTTATAACTTATAATTTCACGTCACTTTGTAATTTGTATTATATAATTATATTAATATGTAATATAATTATATTAATATGTAATATAATTATAACTATAATTATAAATATGGAAAGCAGAAATGTTTATTTATACTGGACCGGAAAAGAATATTCTCTTATTTCACTACTACGAAAAATAATATACTTACACTCTACAAATAAAAAAGGCTATAATGTAATTTTAATTACACCAAATACTATAAAAAAGTATATAAAATATATACCAAACTATTTTAATAAATTATGTCCAGCACATCAAGCAGACTATGTAAGAGTTAATGTTATTTGCGACTATGGGGGTATTTGGTTAGATAGTGATACTCTAGTAATGGATGCATTAGATGATTTATTTGACCTAGTTGAAAATAAAAATGGATTTTTTATAACAGAAAATAGTGATATTTTATGGAATGGGATTTTTGGTAGCAAACCAAATACACCATTAATGATTGGGTGGAAAAATAATATGATAAATTTATTAAACAAGAAACAAGGGAATATTGGATGGACGGATATTGGCAATCAAATGCTTGAAAATATGAAAAATAAATATCCAAATTTGTACGACAACTATCATATATTCAGTGGATTGGATAATTTATATCCTGTAAGGTGCGAAAATTGTGAAGAAGAATTTGTTTGTAAACCATACGATAGTTATAAAAATATTATTCGGGAATATCAACCATTGGTCGTATTAGTAAATTCGGTATATAAAAAATTACAAGATAAAACAGAAATAGAAATATTAAATAGTAATATGCCGTTAAATTATTTTATAAATAAGTCACTTGAAAATATGAATACGAATAAAAATAAAATTATATTCGAGAGCATATATTCAAAAAAAATATGGAATAATGGTGACCCTACTATACCTTTATCAGGTCCCGGTTCTTCACTAGAAAATGCTAGTAGTTGTTCAAAATTACTGAATGAATTTATTTACAAAAGTAAGTGTTCATCCATTTTAGATTTAGGATGCGGTGACTTAACGTGGATTTCTAAAACAAATTTCTTTCATGACAAAAATCTAAACTATACAGGCGTTGATATAGTTCAAAGCATAATAGAATCTCACTCTATAAACTATCCGATGCATACATTCATGTGTAAAGACTTGGTAAGTTTTAAAGACATGGATTTTTCATCAGTTATCATAATTAGAGATGTTATTTTTCACTTAAAAAATATAGAAATACTTACCATTTTTGAGAACATTAAAAATAAGTTTAATTTTATACTAATAACAAGTTGTAATAATAATATCAATACGGATATTTTCGATAAATGGAATTTTTCTGAGAAAAATTTACATATAGCACCATTTAATAAGTCTAAAAACTTTATTACCAAAATTAATGAAAATGCATTTAATAGAAGCGTCTATATTTATTCCCACGATGCATTTTATAATATATAAATAAAAGTGGATAGTAAAAGTGAATAGAATATTGTACAAGGTGCATAATATTCTATTAAATTATTAAATTACTTGGTGGTATATACACTATACATTACACTGCAAACCTAACTTTTTTAGTTTTTTTGTTCTTGTTTTTGGTTTTGTTTTTATTTTTGTCGATATTCGCTTCGTCACTATGTTTTCTCGTCTTTTTATCATATTTTACTTTTTTATCAACACTGACTAAAGATAATAACTTATCATATAGTGACTCTTCAATGACATCATCGTCGCTCTCATTATCACTAGCGGAGTCCCTACCTTTTTTATCTTTGTCTCCTTTGTCTCCTTTGTCTCCTTTGTCTCTTTTACCTTTTTTATAGTTAAATACTTTACTATTGCCAACGGGTTTACCATAGTATAAACTAGATGGAATAACTAAATCTTCCATTAACTTTGCAGTTTTTGGTTCGACATCATGTTTATCGTGTTTTTTACCTTTACCATGTTCTTTTTTTGGAGACTTGTTACCGCCACCACCACCAGCCATAGGCATACCGAGAGTAGCGTTGAGAAGAGCGTTGCTTACTTTATATCCACAGCTTAATACACCATCGCTATTTTTACTAAAAACAAGGTCTTCGTTGCGCAAAGGAAATAGTTTCAAGTCATTATTTCTATCTCTTGAACCTCCCGATTGATATTCGCTCATAGTAAAAACTCTACCTATATTATGTATATAAATTAGTTCAATATATTTTAACTAATTCTAATATACCCGATTAATTATAGTATCTTTTAATTTCAGGAACCATTTTTGTCTCGCGTTTACTTTTAATATAGTCTACAATTTGTTTTACTTGTCCCTGGTTTGCAATAACTTCACTTAAGCATTTCTCCAAAAACCCCAAGGTAAGCGGTGATGTCTGTTTCGTCTCACAAAATTTAAGTTTTCCATCCGTTATATTTACAACACTATTGTTCATATTATTATCTTCAACATACGTCATTATTTTATCTTCTATATCGTTTTTACGTGTCCTTATATCTTTTGCTCTTTCGTTTAACTTTTTAAGTTCATTGTCCAATTCAACCCAATTTTGAATCGTTTTGTCTAAATGACTTGTGCCTGTACCTGTATTCGTAGCTGGAGGTTTATTCATCGTCAATAGTAAGAATGCAAGTATCTATTATATTATTACAAATAATATCTAAACTATTTTTACATATTATTTTAAATACTTAAACTTTACATATTCTACTTTATACATAACTAAATATAAGTAGCGTTTATTTCCTGCTCTTTCTAGTTCTATTTTTTTTTCCGTAACTTCTTCCGTATGCCTGCTGTGCAGCTAACAACCCAAGAGGGACAAGAGCTTCCTTCAATAGGGCTCCGAATGTTGCAAACATACCACCAGACTGGCTCTGTGCCTGTGCCTGTCCCTGTGACTGTGACTGTGACTGTGCCTGCCCCTGTCCCTGTGCCTGCGACTGACTTCTACGCATTCTTTTAGAACCATTTTTCATAGCACGACGTTTATGCCGACGAGAACCACCGCCGGTTTGACCCATAGCGTGTCCGTTCATCATTGCTCTAGCTAATCCAGGATTTACGCCAGGACCACCAGAATCGACTGCAAACTTTGCTTGAAGAGATTGAAAACCACTAGCAGCTTGGGCTACAGGATTGCCTCCAACAGATGTAGACCACTGCCCACCGCTGACGGTACTTCCTGGATAATTCCCTGAAGCTAATGGAGCCATTGAACCACCTCGTTTGCCTCTGCCTCTCCCTCTGCTTCTACTTCTACCGCAACTTTTTCTAGACTTTGTCATATTTTATATCTTATACTATCTAATTAGAAAAAAAGAAAAAAATAATTATTTAGATAATAGTTGTATATTATGTAATTTTGTGACTTTTAAACAACATTATAAATATTCCTAAAACTAGAAAAAAACTAATTATAACTAGAAGTAATGATAAATAAATATACGGATATATTTCTTCTAATATTAAGTTAATAATTGGTTTAAACAAATTCTTTAATTCTTTTTTAACTTCATCTTTTTTAATAAAATCTAAAAAATAGTCAGTAATTTTGTCTTTCATATCTTTTGTTTCTTTCATTTTTTTACTTTTGTGTTCTAACTATTTAAATATTACTAATTAATTTATAGAAATATAATTATTATACATTTTTTGCGTGTTATTATTATCTATATTTTCTCCTTAAGCATTAAATGGATATTAATTCTCCCTCCAATATATGCACAGTATATGATACTTTTGATTTTAGTAAATTTATTTTAACTCATCCTGAGTCGCTACAAGGTGGTTCTTTCTTTACAAAATTAAACGTAAATAATGATGCACTTTATGTGCAAACACCTAAATGTATTTCTAAACAAGGCGTAGTATCGTCATCTGGAAAAAAATCATACATCGACCTTATGTTTTCATCAGATGATTCTACATTTATAGAGTTTATGGAAAATTTAGAAAAATCGTGTGTAGAAAAAATCCACGAAAAAAGGAACTCGTGGTTTACAAACGAGATTGACCAAAATGACATAGAGAACGCTTTTGCCGCTACTTTGCGACCTTTTAAAGCAGGCAAATACTATTTACTACGAGCCAGTATAGCACCATCTAAAAATCTTGTAAAAATACCTACATGTTTCGTGTTCGACGAAAGTGAAAATAAATTATCCCTAGATGACATAAAACCTGAAAATGATTTAATAACAGTTTTAGAAATACAAGGCATAAAATTTACATCTAAAAGTTTTCAGTTCGAGATTATTTTACGTCAAGCTCTTGTACTTTCAAATAAACCAGTTTTTCAGTCATGTCTTATTAAAAAAAATATACAGTCCAGTGCAACACCACCTGTTTCCATCACGGAACGTGACCACAGCCACGACAACGACAACGAAAAAACAAAAGATTTAGAACCCATATCATTGGAAATATCTAATGTGTCTCAAACGATACACAATACTTCATCAAATAATAATTTACAGCATACACAACCTCATACACAACCTCATACACAACACAATCTGGACAAAATAATAAATAATAAAAAAAATTTAAAAATTCAAGATGGCAATGAAGGCAATGAGGATAATAAAGACGATGAGTATAATGAGGAAAATGAATATAATGAGGACAATGAGAACAATGAGGATAAGAATGAACGCGACAACGAAAATCAAGGTCAGGGTGAAAATGATACATCTCAAATAAAAAGCAGCCCAAATAATTTAGAAAAAATAGAATCTTTAGAACTTACAGAACTTACAGACGCAGATTTAGAAATAAAAACAGATGAAAATTTAAAACTAAAAAAACCAAATGATATTTATTATGAGATTTATAACGCAGCAAAAGAAAAAGCAAGAACGGCGCGAAAATTGGCGTTTGATGCTTATTTAGAAGTAAAAAAAATTAAAAAAACTTACATGCTTGATGATTCTGATTCTGATTTTAGTAACGCATCAAGTTCAAGTTCAGATAGCGATAATGATAGCAATAATAGTAATGATGAGAATGATACCGAAGACGAAGACTCATAATTAACTAGAAAATTTTATAAATAATATTCATATCATAAAATACAAATGATTAAGAAATATTGTAAATTAAATTTATATTTTAAAGAAAGTACAAATTTAATATTTTGCAAGTAGAGAGCAAACTTTAGATATTTTAGTCATTTTTATTTAATTACTTAAGACTTATAATTTATATTTGGTAATTAATATTAAAATTATAAAAATATTTTATCTTTTATTTTATATAACGATGCTCAAAGATTTACAGAAAACTTTCAAGGCACATCACGTTCTTTTACTTTTAGGAGGTTTGGTTCTTATTTATGTTATTTACAATTATTCTTCAAATAAGAATTTCAGCCCCGAGAACTATGAATCAGTCAACCGACGCAACTCCTCCCACAACTCATCCAGCAACCAAAACTCGGGTTCTGGTAGTGGCGGTAACCCCACCGGTGCAAACGACGGTACCTTCTTTGTTGACTATGCACCTATAAATTCAAGTGACAGTGGTATCGCCGGTATGCCTTCAAATTGCAGTAGTCAAAACACGAACAGCCCCTCCGATCTCCTTCCCAGTGATAATAATAGCGGATGGGGATTAAAACCCATGGGTTCTGGCGACTTTTTAGGTGTAAACTTTTTGAACGCTGGTTACCTCATTGGTATTGACTCTGTTGGCAGCAGCCTCAGAAACGCGAACCAACAGGTTCGTTCCGAACCTCCTAATCCTCAACTGGTAGTCAGTCCATGGAACAACACTACCATCGAACCTGATTCATTCCGACAACCTCTTGAAGTCGGGTGCGCTCATCAGTAAACATGTAACTGACGCTACACGAATATACATTTACACAAATACACAAATACATAAATACATAAATACATAAATACACAATAATAAATAATCCTATTATTATTTATTATTTACATAATATATAATATTATAAACATATTATCTACATAATATTACCATAATATGCAAATAAATACCATAGGATATATTTTATTTATTATCATTATCATAGTATGTATTAAAATATATTTTACTTCAGATATGTCACATTTAAAATGTATTACTTCAAATGTAGATGGAAATAAGTACTGCGTTCGCGAACGACTTAAACTTGAAATGGCGGCTGACTTACTAGCAACTGTTACTCAAAAAATGAAAAAACTTGTCGGATTTATGCAGAAAACATACCCAACCTATGAAAATGTACAACGACTGGTGAAAAATTTCAACCCTCAAACAATCATTGAAAATGACCCGGAAAGTGAACACACTGCATACAGTGAAAATAAAGGAGAAAAAATAGCTTTCTGTTTAAACACTACAAAAACAGGAGATACACTAATTGACGAAAATACGCTCACGTTTGTAGCTATACACGAACTTGCTCATACAATGTCAGAAAGCATCGGACACAAAGAAGAATTCTGGAACAACTTTAAATTTCTCCTCGAAAATGCAGTACGATGTCATGTATATACCGCTGTAGACTACTCCAAACATCCCATTTCTTATTGCAGTATGATAATCAATGAAAGCCCCTTATTTAAAAAATAAACAGTATAAGAAGTGTTATAAGAAGTCTTATAAGAACTGTTATAAGAAGTGTTATAATAAATTTCACTAATATATTATATAGATTTTATAGACGTTATATATAATATAATATAGTATGAATTTTACAAAAATAAATTCAAACATTTTCAAAAGCAAATACTTTCTATTTTTATTTATATTTACATTCGGTATAGGTATATTACTATATCAAATATACATAAACTCGATTCATACGTCGTTGATAGAAGGGTTAAGTTTAGATGTTGATTTAGACACTTCTAATCCACGCATTTCAAGTTTGCTTTCACGCTTCTCCGGGTTTTTTCAAAACCAATGTTTAACCGGATGTGTCAGACTTGATAATGTAGATAAAAAAAAATGCGAGCAAACTGTAGACGAATCTGGTACTACGATATACGACTGCCCTTGGGTATGTGATACTAAAAAGTTTGAAAATAATTTAAAAAATAATCCTCGTCTCGCGAATGAGCTATCTTCATACCAAAGATGTTCTCCTGATACAGAAAAAAGAGACTGTGGAAGTTGTGTACCAAATCGAGTATTTACTGTTTAGAATAAACACGTTTGCCTCATCTTTCTCACTTTAGCACGCTGTAACGCACCACATGAATGAGGCAATATTCTCGCTCGTTATAAAGTCGCAGTTACCGCATTTTGTTGCGTAATAATAATATTTACCCTTATCTTCATGTTCTATATACTTTATCTGTATATTTTTTGTACTATCATCACCGTCACTGTCGTTCTCATTCTCATATTCCATTCGCGTAAAAACGATATAATATACAGGTACACGTAACCCACTATTCTCGTCTATATTTTCACACATTGAAAATGAAGAAATATAATAAAGATTCATATTTTCTATGCTAGGAAAAAATGTATCACATTCGTAATATTTATCAATATATGTAATATAAAAATCATTTATTAACATGTTTATCTCTTTTTTCATATTTGCATGAATAAAAATGTAGTATATTTGACTTCCACCAATTATCCATACATCATCGTATGTTGATTTATTATTTTGTATCATCGAATTTCGATTAATCTCACGCATCTGTAACATCTCATGTTTTTCGAAGAGTTCATATATCTTGCTTTCCCCAACAAGGACAGAAGATGGAAACATACAAAAATCTATAACACGAGAGATTGATGATAAATGAACAGTTAAATCAAAATTATTCTCGAAAAAGGAATCGAAACTATGTGTGACACTCTCTGGAATAGTCGATGATAGAATAATATTATCTCTATTTTTTAGCGGTGCAGGATACTTTGGTAAAGAGAGCCATGTATTTTTTCCCATGATAATTGCATTCTTTTTTACTTTTTTATCAACTATTGCCGAAGTATTTACAATTCCTTTCTGAACATTTTTCAAATGTGTTCCGTATGTACCTGTTGTCTTTTCCGAAAAATAAAGCAAGTCTTTTTTTATCTTCCATGGTATACTATTATGAAAACCGATTCCATTACCTTTACACATTGCTACGATTAACTTTAGTTTCATTATATATAATAATATATAAACATATTCTCTAATATATAAACATATTCTCTAATATATATATTATATATACCATGGATGATAAAATAAAAAAAGATATATATAAGTTAAGTTATATAAATAATACATTTATAGATGGCGACCAAGTTCCTGCAAAAATTATCGTCTTTTATGGAAGAACAAATCCAGTAACAAAAAAAATATGGGAAATATCTGTAGACGAACTAAAAGGAAAATTTCAAGTATACGTAGATAAAAAATTCAAGTCAAAGGAAGGCGAAGAAGGCGAAGAAATAGAAGAAAACCCATTAGACGAAGATTATATATTTTTTAATGATATATTTAGTAATACAGAATTAGAAAATATTTTCACATATAAGATATCAGTAGATTTCTCATTTGATAGACTATATGGAGACGATACAATTGAGACAGTGAAGAAGAAAGTCATTTCAAATATGAAAATGGAAAATTTACCATCATTTGATGAGCTTTATATGTTTTGTAAAAGAAATGTAGACTATACTCCTACAAGGTTATACAATAAGCTATCAAATAACGACACATCTACAATAACAAGAGCATCTCTTATTCATTTTTTAACAAATTCTCATAGATGGTCACTAAAACCGGAATGTGAACTTATTTTAAGAACAAATAAGGATGAACTAAAAGATATATATACATACGAAGATATAGTAGAACTTTTCTTTAGATACAAAAAAGAGAAAGATACAAGTAGCGGCGAAGAAAGCGGCGAAGAAAGCGGCGAAGAAATAGTCGAAGAGTCTATTATTCCACTAGTAGAAGATATTTCCGTTGGACAAAAACTAACGTACAACCAACACGAATATACATTTACCATTAATCCGTTTAACGTCGTAGAAATAGATAAATTTTTAAAAGACAAAGCAAAAAACATCATTTCCACGACAAACAAGACAATATTATTAGACTATGAACCAATTATTTGCAATACGATATTTTTATGTCTTGCTACCGATGTACTAGAGTATATCAATATGTTTAATGAACAATTAGAAAAAGAAGATGCGGAGTTACTAACACCAGATACTATGATGCAAATATACTACCCATATTTAGCAGAAAAACAATACACAACAATCGATGTGTTGGAACAAAATCGTCAAGAACTACAACAGTCTACATCGGAATTGATAAATGACAAATCATACAAAGACCTTGTAGAAAATGTAGACTTGTTTTATGACGTATTCTACCAACAAGAAAAAGACAGAGACTTGAAGTATATTAAAAATGGTATTTCATATATCGAGCTGGAAATCAAACCCGATTCTATTGTTAATATACCAATTGATATATTGTTTAAAATAATACACACGACGGATGAAAAACCCCTTATCAAGTTAACAAGAAGTAGGCGCGATGAAAAAATGTACAGACTGTATGCAAACAAAGTCGCAAGAAGTGGAAAAAGAATTCCATACCTTAAAAAATCAGAGATTAAAAAAATAATGAAAGAAACACAACAAGAGAAGCGCGTCATGGTTTTAATACATATGATACATGAAGAATACTCTAATGGGGAATATGTAAGAGATTATAAAATTCCGATAAAATGCGAATTTGATAACCATGGTAGCGTATTTATATCATTCAACTTGGAAAATCCTCTTAGTGATAACCACATCTCAAAAATTATTATGAAAAGCGTTAACCCTGTTATACAAGAAGTATCCACGTTTATAGAACAGTATGGTTATTCGATGAGTACATTCCAAAGCCTTTATTCAAAAAATGTTGTCATACGAGAAATAAAACATAAAACACTTCTCAAACTACCTCACGACTTCAAATTCAACATCCCCGAAAATATGGGCTGTATATCTAGTATATTTAATGTAATAGACTATAAAGAAGGACAGCGTATTATAATGCGATACAAACGTGTTTCAAATTATAATGAAATGGAAAGCATTGATGCATTTATTATGCAACAGTTTCTTAAATCAAGTTATCAAGCTGATGTAGTAACGGGGCTGATGGAAAACTATCAAAATTTATCATACGCAGATGCTGTAAGACGTGTTTCAAATGTATTAGACCAGTTACAGCTATCTGAGTTAAGTAAACAAACTAAAATAAAAGTCAATGTTCATCCTGGATTTTTCACGTCTATTATTCAATATCAGATAGTAACCAATGGTAACTTTGAAATAAATATCGAGAACATTGATAATATTTACTATCTGGAACATATCGAAAAAATGGTGGACTCGTTTTTAAGATTACTGCTTTATAAAAAATCCCAACCAAATACAAATGTTTCTGAAGAACAAATTACAAAGTTATGTAAACGGTCATTTAGTTCAAAAGAACAAGGACAAGTTAAAGAAGTTAAAGAGTTTGTTGTGCAAGGTGATAAATCCGTTCTTACAGATAATACAATGATGGCTGAAGCAAATCCTGTAGATGATTCATTTGTTTTTGAAAATTTTTCTAGACCCGAAGACTTGCAGAAAATCGATGATGCTGATTTAGAGGATATTTTCTTTGGTAGCGATGATGAAGGCGAAGGTGAAGGTGAAGAAGACTCGATAAAAGAAACTAGTGAAACTAGTGAAAGTAGCGAAAAGTCTGAAACTGTCCCAAAAGTACCATCACCTAAAGAAGGAGAAGAAGAAGAAAGCGAATCAGAAAAAAGCGAACCAGAAGAAGAAGAAGAAGAAGGAGAAAAGATAGATGAATTTGAAATAGAAAGTGAAGAACCTAAAGAGTCCGAAGAAAGCAAAGCAGAAAAAAGCGAAGAGGAAGAAGAAGAAGAAAGCGAAGAGGAAGAAGAAGAAGCAGAAGAAAGCGAAGAAGAGGAAGCGGAAGAAAGCGATGAGGAAGAAGAAGAAGCAGAAGGAGAAAAAATAGATGATTTTGAAATAGAAAATAGCGACGATGAAACTGATAAAAGCGAAGAAGAGGAAGAAGAGGAAGAAGGAGAGGAAGAAGAAGGAGATGTAATTGAAAATATGGAGTTTGGGTCCGAGGAGGATGAGGATGATGTTGAAATCGGAGGCGGTGGTTCAAGTGACGAAGAACAAGAAAAAGGTGAGATATCTGATGTAGAATTACCATCGTTGAGTTCAGATACATCCGAACAAGACAAGACACCTAAACCAATAGCAAAACCAAAAATACTACCAAAAAAGTCTATCAATGTTGCAGGGTTACAGCTAGCTAGTAAGGTAAAAGCATCTGCGGCAACAGCAGCAACAGCAGCAACAGCAGCAGCTTCATCATCTTCACCCGAAGAGTCAGCCGAAGGTGTAACACTATTTCAAAGAGGTACAGTAACCCGTGATATTACTGGTGCGAAATTGGCGAACCCGAATCCTGTTTTTCAAAGATTATATTCATTAGACCCTGTATTGTTTCCAAAAAATACAGAAGGAAATGTAAAAGAGTATTCAAGATCGTGTCCTTGGAATGTGAGAAGACAGCCAATTATATTGACGGATGAAGAAAAGAAACATATTGATGAAAATCACGCTGGTTCGTATGACAGAGCTATGAAATACGGGTCATCTAAAAGTAAACAATTTTGGTACATATGTCCACGATATTGGGACTTGAAAAAGAATGTAAGTTTAACACATGAAGAAGTAGAACAAATAAAAGCAAAAGAAGGCGACGTCGTTATACCACCAGGTGCAGAAACAATTCCCAAAGGTAAATACATTTTCGAGTTTACAGAAGATAAATATCATATAGACAAAAAAACAGGAGAGTATAAGTCACAATCACCCGGGTTTGTGAACAGTAAAGAAAATGCAGGAAGTAAATATTGCATACCATGTTGTTTCAATAGTCAAAACTTTGCAAAAGATATGCAAAATAATGCACGACAGGCGTGTGGTTGTCCTAGTATAACCGTTCATAATCAACGTAACCCTAATACGAAAAGTTTTGAGTGTAAAGGAAAAGATGCCGCATTTAAAGCACGCCCCGTAAGACGTGTTCGTGGTTTAGGTAGAAGCGCTCTAGAAGAAGGTGACGATGAAGAAGAAGCAGAAGCAGAAGCAACAGAAGAACAAGCAACAGAAGCACAAGCAACAGAAGCAGGAATAGAACCACAAAAAAAACAACAACCACGATTAACGTCACAAGCTATTCGCGAGTCGCTTGCTAGGTTAACCGAAGAAGGCGAAGATGTAGATATAGGAGAAGAAGGTGGTCCAGAAGAAGAACAAGATCTTTCAGTTCCAGCAACACCTGCATCACGATTCAGTTTAAGTGAAGCCGCTACTAGCGCTATGAGAAAAACAGTTGCAGCTAAAAAAGAGTTTGTTATTTTAGGTCCCGAACGTAGTGCGGAATTACCCGATGGTGTTTATGGGTACTTATTGCCGCAACTACAGGCTTTCTTTTCACAAAGCATGAAAACATGCACACTAAATGATAAAAGTACTGTATTAAAAAGCGGTGTTTCTTGTTTACTACAAAAAGGAGTTCAAACTAGCGCCCAAGTAGGCGAAAATAATAAAAATCAAAGTTTTATAGGTTCGGTTGCTGATATATATTCAAAATACATTGAAAAAACTACAGGAAAACTTAGTAAAATTTCAATTTCCGAAATGAAAAAAATAATTGTAGATGCAATTGATATTGATACATTTATGACATACCAAAACGGGACACTTGTCAATATATTCAACTACAAGCAAAAAGTAACTAAATCAAATAAAAAAGAAGATAAGCGAGGTGACGAAGACGACGAAAGCATTGAAAGTGAAGAAAGCGATGAAGAACTAGGGAAAGGATTTGGTGTCTCTAGAGATTCACGAGAAGAATCGGTAGATACACCATCCGATACTCCTAGGTCAAGTGTTAGTGATGTAGAATTGAGCGGGGGTGCTAGTTCAGGCGAAGAAGAAAGCGAAGGTAGAGACGAAGGTGGAGAACAAGATTTACTAGATTTTGTTTCAGACACAGATGTTAGTTCTGTTGCAAATCCCTCAGCGAATCCTGCGAATCCAGAAAATACGGATATTGAGTCAAGCGAAAGCGATGTTAAACCTGAAGCAAAATCAAAGACATCATCCGAAGATGTAGCCAAAGATGTAGCCGAAGGTATAGCCGAAGGTATAGCCGAAGGTATAGCCGAAGATGTAGCGGATATACAAACCTCGATACCTGCCACACCACAGTCACAAGCACGAAAACAGCCTCCACAACAGCCAGAACCAGAAGCAGTACAAGATATATGTGTCGTAGACGATGCTGTATTTAGGTTAATGTTACAAAAACCCGATTTTGAATATAGAGATTCAGCTATTTTTAAATCAATCACAAAAATGGAAGACACGGATGCGCAGTTTATTTTCTTCAAAAAGGTTGTATGTTCATTTGAAAATTTTAAAAAATATATAACCAATAAAAGTATATATATTGACCATGAGTATTTATGGGATATTATCAGCACACCAAACCCAAAATTATTCAAGGATGGTATAAACCTCATTATACTACAAATATCAAATAGAGATATAACAAATAATATTGAAGTTTTGTGTCCAACAAATCATTACTCAAGTGGCTTTTTTAATAGTAACAGACAAACCGCAATATTAATAAAACGAACTATAAAAAACACGAATATTTTTGAACCCATATATGAAGTCCGCGAACTAAAGCCGCGTAAACTTACATGTTTGTTTAATATTAAAAGTACTGCACTACGCAAGTATGTAAACGAAAGTGGGGTCGAAGTGAAAGAAGCTGCTCTTCCTCCAGTTCTTAAAAAAATAATAACAAACATCAAATCTGCATATGACGGACAATGTAAACCGTACAACAGTATTCCGCGCGAAGGGACAGCAAACGCATCAAAGAAGTTCCCCAAATTATACGAGTTTGGAAGAAACATACACTTACACGAGTTGAAAGAAAGGGTTACCAGAGGCGGATTCACAATACTAAACCAGATTTTGAACTATGATGGAAGGGTAATCGGCATATTCATAGAAAAAGAAGACGAAACAACGAATGAAAACTATGCAGGTATCGTAATGTGCGAACCATCTGCACTAGATAAACAAATACCACAAATAAATTATATTGACGATGAATCATTGTGGCGACCCTATGAAGAAACCGTCACATTTCTTCACTATGTTCATAGTAAAATTAAAATACCTTGTTTGCCTCGTTTCAAAGTAATCGACGACGGGAAAATTGCAGGCATTATCACAGAAACGGACCAATTTATATCAACGCGTATTGACGATTCGGAGAGTAAAAGAACAGACGGAATATTTAATATACCTGTGATAAATACAAGTGACTATAATATTGCCGACACTGAAATTAACTCGAGACTTAAAAGTGACCCCGATAGAGAAAAATATGTAAAGTATATATACTTGGAAAATAATTTTTATAATGTGTTTAGAACTATCATTCGCATTTTACTACATAAATTTGAAAATATAGAAATAAAAGAGTCGATGCTATCAACAATTAAACGAAACGACATGCTATATTTAATTAAGTTAAACGGTCTACAAAACCTTATAAGACAACTTGTATCAAAATACGTAACATTCAGTGACGGTCACTATAGCGAAGAGTTATTAAAAAATATAAGTGAAATCACTACATCTTGCATAACGAATAAAAATCCCAAAACATGCACAGAAACCAAATACTGTATAAAGGAGACGGATAAAGAGGGGCGCTGTAAACTTGTTATACCTAGAATGAATTTACTGAATCCGTCTCAAAATAACGAAGTAATGTATATTGCTAGAATGGCGGACGAGATTCTGCGATACAATAGAATACGTGCTTTTATGTTTGACCGTAACATATTTCCTCTAATAAACGTAAAGTATAATTTAAGAGAAGATGAGATTATATTATCGCATACTATGCTTAGCGAAGACTACTTGGACAACTTGGAACCAATTCCCGAAAATGAATACGCGAACTTTAACACATACGATACTGCAGAACCATTGCTATCGGAACTATATGAAAGCATCTACGACTCGCCTTCATCACAACACGTAAAGTGTACAACTGAAAAAATATTTTTAACACAAGAATATCGTAAATATTTTAGTTCCAAACAAACACAAAAACTGGAAATGTTACAGTTCAACTCAAATTCGTCGAGGTGTTCTTTTGAAATTATATTGTTTATTTTGAGACTTGAAGCAAAGAGAAGACAGTATAAAAGACTAGAAACGATTACAATAAACCATCTTAAAATTGTTATTGCACAATTTTATATAGATGCAATTGATAAACAGTATACAGAGGGTATAAAAGAAAGATTTGCAAAGCTGTTAAAGTACTATGGCATGGAGTCAATCGCCGATGAATATAGAATAAAATTTACAGCAAATGATGATGACAACTTTATTGAAACGCTTCCTTTCTTCGAATCTTATCATTTAACGCGTCTTGATATTTGGATTTTAGCAACTTACTACAAAGTACCTATTATTATTTTATATTATCCTAATAAATCCCTTATTGAAACGAAAGACGAATACTCGATTCTTACAACCTATTTTGAAGAAAATATTTCAGAAAATATAAGAGAAGAACCGGGAATGGGGATGGGAATGGGCATGGGAATGGGGATGGGCATGGGGATGGGTAAAAAATCAGCAGATAGCGACGAAGAACTACCTGTTATGGGTCAATCGGCATATGATGTTGCCGTTGACATAGAAAAATCGTCGAATGTACAGGGATACTATTTTATTGTAGCACCGTCAATTAAAGCGAATGTTGTTCCAGCGTATAGTATTATTTTTAGAAAAGAGTCGAAACGTTTTGAAAGTGAACGTAGCGAAACTAGCGAAACTAGTGAACCGACGACAGCAAACGAGTACTATATACCCATGAATATTCTTACTCATAGTTTCCAGTCCACAGTTATTCAACAACAGTCTACGCAATATATCGACCCCGAAGGACCAGCGCACAGCGAAGATGATGAAAGTTCGCAAATGAAAGAATCGATAAGGTATAAAAAAAGTATTATGCAATTTATACAAAATTTTAAACCGCCTTCCAAAAAAGGAAGGATGGATGATTCTTCCTCGGTTGGAACAGGTATATCCTTTGATACACAAGAAGAAGAGGACATTGGGGATATGAGTTTGACGTCTGTTGTTGGTAAAAAGATGAAAAAGTCTGTAAAAAAAATCCCTAAGATTAATATTTCGGCTGCTCTTTCAACCGAAGCTTCTGGAATAGAGCCGAGTGCTGCAGTGCAAAAAACACAAAAACGACTACCAAGGAAAAAAGGGAAAGGACTAGGTATCAATGTATCTTCTTTAAACCTATCTCCGGAAGAACAAGAACCTGGGGCAGTTACAACGTCGTCGGCTTTGGTAGAACCAACCAAAAAACCAAAACTGAAAAAATTAAGTAAATTAAATATTACCCCTTCAAAACTTCCATTATTTGGAGTAGATCAACCTGAAGAAGAACCGGAATTATCCGATATACCAGAAGTATCTGAAGATATCTAATGCAATACCACCTAATTCAATACTATCTAGTAAAATATTATATGTATAAAAAATAATATTTTGCATGAATATTTATATTACCGTCATACGATTACAGCATCGCAATTATATCTAAAACCCAATATCGTAGTTCATTTTAACTCTTCCGAGGTTTTCTTTCTTGATACTAGACACAGTGACATTCATCGACAAGTTTCCAATCGAACATACATCATCAGGATTCTCCATTTCAAATGCTTTATCAATTTCGTCATTTGCGTTTGTAATATTGTATTTTGCTTCACCGCCAAATTTTATCATCTTATTCATATCCAGGAGTACTTGAAAACTGCTCGTTCCAAAGTAACCCTCTTGTCCGCACATTACATTTGCAGATACTCCGCGCATCTCATCCAATTCGGCATGTCTCGCCGCTTTCAAAAACATTTCCGGTGTCTCCTCAAACGACGCTTTCGCAATAGGACCAATATCGTCATTGTTAATCCCATGCCGAAATATAGAAACCATCTTTGCACTTGCCGTCATTCTGTCTGCCAACATAATCAAATGATGATAGTTAATGTATGTATTATCAAACTCTAACACCTCTGACAGCTCATTAAAGATGGCAACACGCGCAGCTTCTATTCCAAGTACATTGTAAATTTCCTGAATATCATTACTGATTGTTCTTGTAACGTCAATATAATCAAGCGACAGTGCCGTAATCAAATTTGTTCCAGTCGTATCAAGTACCCATGTCTCTTTCTTCGTATAAGCGCTGTCTACCTTAACGACCGAGTCGGTGATTTTACGAAGCAACACCTTTGACAAGCCCTTCACGCCTCTTAGTACAATATTATTCAACATACTATCTTGAAAATTCTTTAGGATGTAAATTTGGTCAGACTGGTCAAGCGACAAAGGATTATTGTTCTTCTTCTTTGAATTGGTAATTACATTATTCAACCTGAGGCGAAATACCAGATTATCGGAGTTGTAGTCAGCATACATACATGTAATCTCGTCGGTGTATATATTTTTAAGCGCAAAGTGAATATCGTCCATGCTAATTTTTCTATCCAACATTGCCTCACGGTCCATCGTCATTCGAATAATCCATTTCGACTTTTCATTGGGAGCAGAACCCGATGCACCCGATGCACCCGACGCAGATACTTCGGGCAATGATGCTGCCTCCGCCGCCACTGCGCTTGGGTTTTCCAAAGTTCCTGTTCCTGCCCCAGTTCCTGCAACATTTTTCATCATTTGTTCGGTACTGCTGCTCATACATTCATCCACCATTTTTTCAAACTCGAAATACTGCGACATAATATCTTTATCCTGTTCTATCAAAGTATTCATATCGTCGGGGTCAAAGCATATTTCAACAGACTCGACAATTTCTTTCAAAATCGTCAACTCGATACTTGGAATTTTATCTCGCACCAATTCTTTATCTAGTTCTTCATCTTTTTTCATATAAATCGTCAGCGACGGGTTCTTCGGATTTTCCGACAATGATAGAATTTCCTCAATACGCGGCACACCACGAGTAACATTCGACTTTGATGCAACACCAGCACTATGAAATGTATTTAGCGTAAGCTGTGTAGTCGGTTCTCCAATACTCTGTGCTGCAATCATGCCAACCATCTCACCTGGTGCAACGAGGGCGCGTTTATACATCAAAGTAATCGTCTCCAGTAAAACAGTAAGCGCCTTCTTGTTGAAACGTTTAATAACCAATAATTCTTTCGGAGACAAATAGTAATAATACATTGCTTTAAATAACTGTGTTGGCGGCGCATAATACAGTCTTTCGAGTACTTTATAATTATCCTCAATCATGTCGTATACGTCAAGCGGTGTAATATCCACCATAGAGTTTTTCGTAATATGTTGCATTCCTTGTACGTTATTAATAATGTGCGTAAAACACACCGGCATATGAACGTTCTTGTTATCGCGCATCTTAAACACATTCTTAACTATTTCATCGCGCTTTTCTATCATCATATCCGTATAGTATTTTGTCTTCATTTCCAACTCTTTTACGCTTTTCTTCATTCTCGTCACAGCCGTTTTTGTAAATACAGTCATCAATACACTATCCTTATCGTCGTTCGTCGAAACATAATAATGCGCATATATTTCATCCAGCGTCATTGTTACCAGAGGAATAGACTGGTTCTCTACTTTTACCGTATCTACTCCATCATCGCCATATGCAAATTGTACAATTCTCTCCTTGTTATTTCGCACCGTCATATCATACCCAACTTTCAAATCTTCCAAGCCCTTGATTAATCGTCTCTGAATATACCCTGTGGTAGACGTCTTAACCGCGGTGTCAATCAGACCAATACGACCCGCCATCGCATGAAAGAACAACTCCTCAGGGCGCAACCCACTAATAAACGAACTCTCCACAAACCCACGAGCATCCGGCGAGTCATCATATTTCGTAAAATGTGGCAACGTTCTGCTTTCAAAACCATACGGAATTCGCTTTCCATCAATCGCCTGTTGTCCCAAGCACGACGTCATCTGCGAAATATTAATTTCGGAACCTTTAGACCCAGCATTTACCATTGTAACAAAGCGATTATCCTTGCTCAAACTTTCCAGACCGATTTTACCGGCATCATTGATAGCTTTATTAAGAATATTCGAAACCTGGTTTTCAAATTCAATGTCGTTCGTTTTTCCGGTCTTGTTGTCAAATACACCAATATGTAACTGGTCGATTAATCCCTTCACTTCCGTTTTCTTCGATACAATAACCTCCGCAATTTTATTATTTGTCTCCGCGTTTGCAATCAAGTCGCTAATCCCCACACTATACGAACTTACTTTCATGTATTCCGTAATAATATTTTGAAGGTCATCAATAAACTTCGCCGAGGTCATATTATTAAAGTCATTGCATGTTCGGTGGATTAGACCGTTTGTACCAGAACCCAAAACCGCCTTGTCGAGCTGTCCCCTCAAGTACTGTCCATCGCGAATTTCGAGTACGTTATTAGACGTATTGTAGTCTTCCTTTTCGCCAAACTGTTTCTTCTTGTATTTCAATGTAATCGGCGGCATAATTTGCGAAAGGATTTGAAAATTAGACAAGTTACCGTCCACGTTACTAAACATCGACTCATTCACGGTCTGAAGCGCCATGAGAAGATTCATCGCCGCACGACTGTCGAACTTCACACCCACGCGTGTAAACTGATACGACCCGAGTAACGAATCCTGGAAAATACCAATAATCGACTGATTGTTTGCTGGACTAATTATCTGAAATGGGACCGCTGCCAAATTCTTTAATTCTGCCTCCGACTCCTCGTCTTGTGGCATGTGTAAATTCATTTCATCTCCCGATGAATCCCCAGTGTTTCCAAAGGGGGTGGACTGTATCTTAAGCAAGTTCAGGATGGCTAGTCCTTCATTACTCACCAACACCCGTTCAGTCTCTGAGTGCCCTCCATAGTCTACCAAGCGACGTTAGGAAGTAACACTGCGGATTGTCCAATTCTTTGACATTATTACCATTGGTTTCGGCTATTAACCGAGTTCCCTTGTAATATTTCTATTACAAGGTGGTAGTCAAAGACTCTAAGGAGTTTCCCGCATCAAGGTGTTTCGCCAAATGATTCTTTAAATATATAATAAATTCTTTTGCATTTTGTTTACTTTTTTCTAAAGGAATATGAATACCACCAAAATCTGCTTTATGTTTATCTATATACACATACCATCCATATTGTTGCTCGTTACGGTTTAAAGGTTTTATATACTTTTCTATATCTTCATCTACTTTTATAGTACCTTTAAACCGTTCAAGTTTCTTATCTTTAAAATAGTTAACCAGACCATCGGACACTTTTTTTTTGCTTTCATCGCTATGGATAAACACACGACCACCGTTTTTGAGATTATACCCATGTGGATATAAACTATTTAACTCTTTGATGTAGTGTTTTTCCATATAATCAGCATCCTCAACTTTACAGCATTCAATCAACTCAGTTACAAAATTATTAACACCATATTTTCTTATGGCATTATTTAAATAATGTGATTGATTTTTTTTAGCTGAGAAAGCTTCGGAAATATGAGATTTAAATCTCCCTTCGTGTCCGTGTGGTCTGTATCTTTTATGGTTTAATATATGAGAAACCGCTTGTCCTACATATATTTTACCAGTCGATAAGTTAACTATTTTATAAATTTCACAATATCTTTCTGATGGTAAGTCTAATATTTCTTTTTGCATTTTTTGGTATGGTGGGTTAATTAATATTCCTTTATATTTATATTTAAGTAGTTTGTTTTGAATCATTTGACTAGGAGGTAACACGCTTTTAACGCCTCCTGTTTTCGACAGAGAGTTTATCGAAGTCCGCATTATAGGGTTTAGTATCACCGACATTCATTCTAAATGTATCTCCTTGAAACATCACCTTCGCAATATGACACATCATACTCATTCTATGCAGCGTAGGTTGACGATTAAATAATACACCATCACCATCCATGATGTGCCGATGAACAATATCTCCATTTTCAATATGTATATTCTCGCGGTCAGCATAACGCAGCGAAATATTCTCTCCGTTTTTCTTCTCCAGAATCTTCGCACCTGGATACTCGTCCGGACCATTCCGCACCAACTTCATTAAGAAACTCTTATTCAAATCATTTACCGTAATCGGTTTCGTAATATTTTTCGCAATTTTCAAAGGAATTCCCAGTTCGCGAATCGACAAGTTAGGGTCCGGTGTAATTACTGAACGCGCAGAAAAGTCAACACGTTTTCCCATCAAGTTGCCTCTGACGCGTCCGCCCTTCCCGTTTAGGCGGTCCATAATCGACTTAAGGGGTCGTCCCGAACGTTGCGCGACTTGACCGACGCCTGGTATGTTATTATTTATTTGAGTTGCAACATAGTATTGGAGAACATCGTGCCATCCATCAATGACCTTTTGCGGCGACTTGTCATTTATTTTTTCCTGAAGTGTTTTGTTCATCTTAATAATATTTACCAGAATGTGACTAATATCGTCTTCGCTTCTTTGCTGACCGTCCATTTTGATGGAGGGGCGAACTGCCGGAGGAGGAACAGCCAACACTTGACAAATCATCCAGTCAGGGCGTGAAAACTGCGGACTGAATCCCATAAACGACACATCCTCGTCGGAAATTCGCCGGAAAATCTTAATGACGACCTCGGGTGTCAAATGCATCGTCAGATTCTTTTTTGCCTCACCTTCAGCACCTTCGTCGGCTTCCGTATTTTCCCACTCGGCAATCAATGTCGCCATATCCTGTTTTTTGATTCGCTTCGGCTGAAGACATCCGCAACCATCATGTGTATCCTCGCCACAACGCTTAACTTTGCTACAATATTGAAAGACATTATTCCATCGCTGATCCGGCTTCATTTCCATAAACCTACTATTCGTTTCTTTGCTAATAAGAAGTTTACTACACTTTATACAAACGCAACTCAGAATTTTTCGAACGGTTGTCAGATATTGAATATAAAATACAGGTCGCGCCAATTCAATGTGACCAAAGTATCCCGGCGTCTGCATGTAGTCTAATCCATCCGTGGGACAAATCATACCGGGTTCAAGTACACCCATCCGAGAATCAAATGGTCCGCCGACCACTGGTCTATTATTATCATATGTATTTCTGTCCGTAATATGAGCAACCGAAGACTTTCTGATTTCTTCCGGCGACATTATACTGAACTGAATTCCAATAACCGGAGATACATTCTGAACTGCTAATTTTGATTGACCTTTTTGAGAAAACATTTCCTTCTTATATTAATAGAATAATATTTAGATTGTTTATCAATTTTCTTAATTACAAAAATAATAATTAATTATAAATCTTAAATTAAATATCAAATAGAATCTTGTTATCGTTTTTTACTGTAACTTTTATACTTTAACTACCATACTTTATTTATCCAAATAGAAATACAAAACTCATTCTAAATATTGTTACATATTCACGTGTATTCATATTTTATTTATTTTATATTTATTTTTTAATATATATTAAATTGAAGCTATCTAAAAACATTAATCTATATATATACAACTCAACCCATTATTCCTCTCATGCCCATTATAACAAATAGTAAGAAAAATCCTAAAAAGGGAGAAAACAACAAGTCAAAGGATTTGAAAAAGGGAGATGAAAAAAACTATAAAAAAGGAAAAGATTCTGATAGCGAAGGTAATACTAGCAATGACAGTGATATTGAAGTTGGAGATGAGGAACACGATACATGTAGCAAGGAAAAATTTGATATGCACGAATATAGAAAAATGTTGGCTGATATGTTTCCATCCAAGTATATGAATAACCGTATCACGAAGCTTGAACAAGCAGCATCAGCTGGTGGAGGTGGAGGTGCAGGAGAAGTTGCTAAAACATCCAGAAACTCTGCTGCTACTGTCTCTTCGAATAAGAAATCAAATGATGTTGATGAAAATAAAAAGGTCACAAGGAGTGCTGCAAAGGCTGCATTGGAACAGGCGACAAAATCAAAAGAAAATAAGTCTACTAATGAAAAAGGTAAAAAAAAAGGTTCGCATAATCCTCCACCACCTCCCCAAGACGACGATGATACGTCGAGTACGAGCACAAACTGTTCGGACAGCGATAGTGAGACGGGCGACGACAAGTATTCGGCGGGGTTTGAGGAGTTTGCAAAAGAGCAGTTACAGAACGGTAAGTTCAATATTGTAATTAATTTAGTGAATGACAAAAAAGGTGACCGCGACGAAGATGACTCGGAATATGATTCGGAAGAAGAATGGGAATCCGACTATGACGATGACGATGACGATGATGAATATGATTCTTATGATGATTCCGATGAAGACTATGACGACGATGACGACGAAGAGGATGACCCCGATTATTATCCCGACGAGGATGAAGATGCTGTTAGTGGCGACATTAAGGGTTACAAGTATAATTCTAAGAAAACAAAACGAGCGGATAGTTCAAAAGATTCTAAATCCAAAGGTTCGCGAGAGACATCTACAGCATTAACTGGCGAGAGTGAGTCGCTGGAAACGATTCAAAAAATCAAGGCGCAAATGGAGGAAATTTTGAAACATAATAAAAGCGACAGTATTGCGCGCGAGACACTTGCAATCATGGTGAAAAAAGAGAAGGAATATAAGGATAGGGAGGAGAGAAAACTAAAGAGTCAGCAAAAGAAGTATGTGAGAACATTCAAAAAAATGCTGCGAAAAAAGAATTCGACAAATGATTTGAAATATTTTAAAGATAATTTGTCTACAGAGGAGCAAACGGCGGTGTTGAAGGAGCTGGAAGACTTGAATAAGTTGACGATTACGGACAAACCTTATCGTCTGTCGCTCCTGCAGTCGAATATCCCTCAAGCATTCAAGGCGATTGCACTGAAGAAGATTACGAATTTGCGCTATATGGAACCCGGTGCTGGCGAATACTATAAAATTAAAAACTGGGTCGACACGTTTATGCAGATACCGTTTGGAAAACATTGCAATCTTCCTCTCACGATTTCCGACGGAATTGAAAAGTGTCACGACTTTATGGAAACTGCAAAGTCTACCCTCGACAATGCTGTATATGGTCTAAATGATGCAAAGATGCAGATTATGCAAATGTTGGGACAGTGGATTTCGAACCCTGCTGCTATGGGCACGGCGATTGCCATCAATGGTCCGATGGGTACGGGTAAATGTCATGCATTTGATACACCCATCCTGATGTATGACGGCTCGGTAAAAATGGTGCAAGATATTGTAGTAGGTGATAAAGTTATGGGAGATGATTCAAAATGTAGAAATGTAGTTTCGCTTGGTAGAGGCGAAGATGACATGTTTGATATTGTTCATGCAAATGGGGAAAAATATGGTGTAAATTCCGAACACATCATGTGTTTGAAGCAGTCGGGAATGAATTTTATAAAGAATGTAAAGACGAAGTCGGGTGAAACTAGATATAAAGTGTGTTACTTTGATAAGAATGACTATAAACAACACAGCAGACGTTTCGACAATATGGAAGATGCGACGAAATATTTAGACGAAATGAAACTGGAGCACGACTATATTGAAATTCCTGTAAAAACGTTACTAAAGTTGCCGAAATATATTCGCACAAATTTGAAGGGGTATAAACGTGGCGCGGAGTTCTCTAGCAAAACTGTACCCTTTGACCCTTACATTATTGGTGCTTGGTTGGGTGACGGTACTTCGAATAAATCCGAAATGTTGCTTGACAGAAAACATATTCCCGACGATTACAAAATCAATGACAGAAAAACGCGGCTGGAACTTCTTGCTGGAATTATTGACACGGACGGTTCTTATTGTCATAAATCCAAGGGGTACGATGTTATTCAAAAAAACAAAGTTTTAGCAGATGATATATTGTTTGTAGCTAGGTCTCTCGGATTTTCGGCAAATATGAAAGAGTGTGAAAAGTCCTGCATGTATAAAAACGAAAAAAGGACGGGGACATATCATAGAATACATATATCGGGTGATAACTTGTCCGACATTCCGGTAAAGTGTCCTCGAAAAATGGCGATAAGTGAAAGAGTTATCAATAAGGATAGTATGGTTATGGGTATTACGATAGAACCGCGTGGATGGGGCAAATACTATGGATTCGAATTGGACAATAATCACAAATATTTATTGGGTGACTTTACGGTAACACATAATACGAGTCTCGTGAAGGAGGGAATAAGTAAGATTTTGAATCGCGAATTCGCGTTTATTCCGCTGGGGGGTGCGACCGATAGTAGTTATTTGGAGGGACATTCGTATACGTATGAGGGAAGTACGTGGGGTAAAATCGTGGATATTTTGATACGTTCAAAGTCGATGAATCCGGTGATTTACTTTGACGAATTGGATAAGATTAGTGAAACGCCAAAGGGCGAGGAGATTATCGGAATTTTGACACACTTGACGGATACAACACAGAATTCGCAGTTTCATGATAAGTATTTTGCGGAGATTGACTTTGACTTGAGCAAGTGTCTATTTATCTTTAGTTACAATGACCCTCTTAAAGTGAATCCGATTTTGCTCGACCGTATGTATAAAATCAAGACGACGGGGTATCAAATAAAGGACAAGATTGTTATTGCGAAGCAGTATTTGATTCCCAAGATTCGCTACGAAGTGAATTTCAATGAAGGCGACATTATTATTCCTGATACAACGCTAAACTATATCATTGAGAATTATACGGATAAGGAGGATGGTGTTCGAAATCTGAAACGCTGTATTGAAATTGTATATAAAAAACTGAATTTGTATCGTCTAGTGAAGCCAGGAACGACTTTGTTCGAAAAAGAGAATACGTTGGTAGTAGAATTTCCATTTACCGTGACAAGCGATGTTATCAATAACCTTATCAAAAAGGATGAAAGTAGTCTAAATAGGGCACCATCTAATATGTATTTGTAATACAAAAATTGTTTAGTAGTAGACTATAACGAATATATTATTTTATATTTTTTTATGAATATGAAATAATATTGTGAGTGGGAATATGAATGGGAATATGAATGGGAATATGAATGGGAATATGAATATGTGTTTTTCTTTTTCCTAAAACTCGTTAAAGTAGGATGTTCTATTATTGGGGGCTGTATGATTTCCTCCGCGCTGCGTGAGATACTGAAACTGTTTCTTTGACATGCAAGCGCATCCTGTACTGCTAGTGTATGTACTGGGGCAACAGGATGGGTTGAATTTTGTGTCTTTAAAGAAAAATAATTGTCCATCAGGTAGAGGAATAGGAGGACCACTGTTGTACTGAAGACTATTGAGACGGTCTTCGGTTCCCATTCCTTTGGAATATTTTATTGCATCGGAAACCCAACTAGATAAGTTTACATCATCGCTCTCGTTATCTTCTATAGACTTCCATCCAAGCGGTCTCGAAACTTGAAAATTTTCTTTCGTAGGGGTAAAACCGGATTTACCTCCTGTAAGAGGAATAGCGGTTTGTAATGCTTCTGCGATTGAATTTGTTATAGCATCTCCGTTTGAATTTGACTCTAGTTGTTTTCCAAGATGTGCCAAACCACCTGCAATGTCTCCAATTGCTGGAGTAGTAGGTAGACTGCTACCACCAGTTTGTTCTCCTTCTGTTGTTCCTCCTGTTGCTCCTTCTATTGCTCCTTCAGTTGCTCCTTCTATTGCTCCTTCTTTTTTGTCTTTTTTATTCGGCTCCATACCTTCTAGTAGTCCAAAATTTGTTCTGCATCCACATAAGGTAAACGAACCAATTAAAATACCAAGTACGATACAAATAGCAATTAGTGAAAATCTTGATTTAAATATATTTTTCATATTTCTTATACATAAATCTTAGATAAAAATAATTATTTATTGTATAATATTGTATTTATTGTATAATATTGTATTTTATTGTACAATATTGTATTTTGTTGTATTTATTTCCTAAATAAATAATTATTTTGTTTTTGCAATAACAGAAGCTGTAAAAATGACTAAAACTAAAATCATAATCATAAATGCAACATATATTATGGTAAGTCCAACTGGGACCCATAAATAAAGTCCTGCTATAGGTATAGTAAAAATAACCGCCATAAGAAAAATATATACTCCCCATGCAATAGCCATAACAGCGAACATGATTAGCAATATGATTGCCTCTCCGAACAAAATAACATAAAAAACAGACGCCGCTGCTTTGTATGCCGAAAAGAATACAAAAAAAATAACAGTTAAAATACCTTCTCCTTTATTCATCGTATCCTTAATTAAATTCACAAGTTTCGCTAATATTGATGAAAACGCTACTTGTTTTTCAGAAGTATTCTTAGTTTGGTTTTGAATAGCATTTCTTCTAAACCCTGATATTGCTCCCATTATATTCGTTGTAACACCAGTTAATATTTGTACACTTGCACTAATTAGTATCGACGCAGCTTCGAGCGGCGCTAAGGCAACTTGTATGATGTCTTTCAATATTACTTCGGAACACTCCGAAAAATTCTTTATTGTATATTCCATGTTACTCATGTCTTTGGGTTCCATAATCATACCGGCAAATGGCAAGTATTGGGGGCTGCATTTATTATTTGCCCAATCTTTTTTAACGATTTCTTTATTATTTTGAATATTTAAATAAACGAAGTAAAAGAAAACAATTAGTATTGCAAATATCGTGAATATTACCGACCCTCCATATCTCTCTAAATATGACGATTTAACATATATTTCATTTATTTTTTTAAATATTGGTATTATTGGAGTTACTTGAGTTATGGGTGTTGCGGGTGTTATTGGTGTTGGTATAGCCGTTGAATCCATATATACTAAATATATAAATTAGTATTACTATATACATAACCTATAATAATTCATTTTTATCGTATAATGAATTATTATATCTCGAATATAAAAATATAGTTAAAAATTACATACTAAGATGGTAAAGCTCTCAATAATTTTCCTGGCAGCGCCTGCCATGTTGATTCGGCGGTAATACCGGACGCCTGTAATACAGAGAATGTGGTCATGTATATACCAGTAATCTTGCCTATGATATCCTTTATTTTGTTCACCATATATTGTAATATTACTCCCAAACTACCAAATACGTTAAATAAACCTGAAAAGTTGTTCATCACAGCATTTCGCAAATATGCAAACATACCCATTGTATTACGATTATTCGTATTCGTTGTTTTTATATTTTCAGCGACAACGGCATTTGTATAGTTTGAAGGAGCCAAGAATGGTCCCATGAAGTCGGTTTGCATCGTCTGAATACAGTATGTAAAATTTTTCATAGTATCGTGTCCAAACATATTTGCGAAAGGCATTACTAAAGGACTACATCTGTATATTGGCCAGTTCTTCTCTATATTCTTTTTTCCTATTGCTAAAATATTTGCAATATATAAGCCTATAAATACTGCTATAATAAATATTGAATTTAATAAATCGCTGGTCTTCATATTAAAATATAATAATAATATATTATTTTACATTATTATATTTTACGTTTATATTGTGAATTTTATCTTATACGTTTTATTTTTTGCATTTACTGTTTACATGTAAATATATAAATGATAGTTTACCTTCGACCACTGCGTCGTCTATAAGACCTACTTTTACGCCCGATGCTTTTTTTATATCTTAATCTTCTATATTTTGTGTTTCTATGTCTTCGTCTACTTACTCCTCCACCCGAAAAATTTGATACAGCAACAGGATTCGCAACCGGAGGAATATTCGCATTTGCTGTCTGTGCATCTAGTAATCCACTTGTTAAACTTTTCAACGAATCTGTTTGAAAATCAGACGAACCACTAGGCATAGTAAGCTCGATTTTACCACCAGTAACTGCAGGTGTAATATTATTTCCACCTCTAAATATTCTCTTACCGTGTCGTTTCTTTTTATTATGTCTTCTTGTCTTTTTACTATTGCAACCTTTCATTACTTTTGTCACATTGTTGCGGTAGCGCCGTTTACCACCACCACCAGACAAGTTACCATTTGCTACGGCTGACAAAGATTGTGTTGCTGCCATTCTATTCTCATAATTTACACCACCCGAGGTTACCGCTGGTATCGCAGGTAATGATAAATTTGGTGTTGTTATACCACCTTTGCTCATTTATATATATATGTTAGGTTCTATATACTCTATTTATATATTTATTTATTCTTTTTTTATTTTTTTATTTATTTTTTATTTATTCTTTTATTTATTCTTTGTTTATTTTTATCGGGTTTATTTTTATCGGGTTTATAAATCGCATTCGTTATAATTTAAAAATAAATCTATAGTACATAATATATAATACAGAGTATATAATACAGAGTATATAATATTTACATATAACTATGAATCCCCAAGAACGTTTACAGTTAGATAAACTAATACGCGCCAATGATGTAGCGGATAACACAAACAATATTCGCGAACTAAAACATAGTAAGCCTCTCTCTGATGACATTATGACTCTTCTTAAAATTAAGAAAGAGTATCAAAGATTGTCTAAAAGTAATCCTGTCCAGTTTGACAATATTTGTGTATCTAGATGCTCTTTTCTTTTTAATAACTATACTGACATTTTCAACAAAGTAAAAAAAGATGAAATCGACTTAAATATTCTTTTCCAGTTACTTCATATTCTTAAGCAAATTGAGGATGAAAAATTAGACCAGCATACCGGTTCATACGAAGTAGGTAAATTGCTAAAATCTATCTATATCGATAGTGCTATGAAAAAAGCCGACAATATAAATAAGGCACACGACCATTCCCACGGCAATGGAAATAAAGACCACGCGAAGCCACCAGTTGTGAAAAAGATTTCATGGTCGGAATTTAAAGCAAAAAATCCATCGCAAAATAATGCGCCCTCATCTTCGGTATAGCATTTTCATTATGCAACGCAACGCAACGTAATATTAATTATATTTTCTAAAATTGAAATAATTAATATTACACTTATAAATACATAAACATTTCCTTCTATAGCATATAACCTACTCTATAACAAACATCATATCATAACCCAGACACCATAATAATGTCTAAACGCTCAAAAATAAACGCACCTAGTACAACAACCCTCGTTATCGTAGAGTCGCCTGCAAAATGTAGCAAAATAGAATCATATCTCGGTCCCGGATATAAATGTATCGCAACATTCGGGCACTTCCGCACACTAGACGGTCTAAAATCAATTCATATGGATAACTTCACTCTCAAATTTTCATCTATGGACGAAAAATCAAAACAGATTTCCCGTATTAAAAGCGAAATAGAATCGTGTATGGGTAATGTAATTATTGCGACGGATGATGATCGCGAGGGGGAGGCGATTGGATGGCATGTGTGCGACATGTTCAAGTTGCCGGTTGCGACGACGCCTCGTATTATTTTCCATGAAATTACAAAGACGGCAATTGAACGCGCGGTGAGTACGCCCGGAACTTTGAATATGAACATGGTATATGCCCAGTTTGCCAGACAAATATTAGATTTATTAGTCGGATATCATATTTCCCCGCAGCTGTGGACACACATTGCATCCAGTGTTAAAAATAGTTTATCCGCAGGAAGGTGTCAGACGCCAGCGCTACGATTGGTCTTCGACAATCAAAAAGATATCGACTCCTCTCCGGGAAAAATGGTATATAATACTGTGGGGTATTTTACAAAACTGAATTTGCCTTTTAATCTTAGTCGTCAATACGAACTCCCTAAGGATGTGGAGGAATTTTTGGAAGAAAGTGTAAATCACGACCACGAGTTTACATTGTCGCCGCCGAAAAAGGTGTCGAAGGCGCCGCCATCTCCTTTTACAACGAGTGCATTACAACAGAAAGCGAGTAGTGAACATAACTATTCTCCGTCGGAGACGATGTCAATTTGTCAGAAGCTATATGAAGGTTCGTTGATTACGTATATGAGAACAGATTCGCGAACATATAGCCCGGAGTTTATTGAGAGTGCCAAGAGATATATATGTGAAAATTGGAACGACAAATATATCAATCCGGATATACAGTATCTTGCTCTAGGGTTTGGGTCAAGCGCGGATAGTTCAACTACAGGAAAACAGGGTAAAACAGGAAAAGCGAATAAAGGTTCGAGGTCGGGGTCGGGGTCTGACGACAAAGGTGTTAAGGCGCAGGAAGCACATGAGGCGATTCGCCCAACAAATATCTCTATACTGAAAATTCCGGATACATTTACACCACGGGAGCAAAAATTATATAAGCTCATATGGACGAATGCCGTTGAAAGCTGTATGTCGCATGCAACAGGTACCACGATTACCGCTCATTTAACTGCCCCCAAAAGCAACGAGTATAAATATACAACTGAACGAATCGATTTCCCTGGATGGAAAGCGGTAGACGGTTATGAAAAAGAAAATCCAAACTACAGTTATTTACTAAATATTAAAAAAAATTGTACGATTCCTTACAATAAAATTAAAGCTACTGTCACAATGAATGAACTTAAATCTCATTATACTGAGGCAAGTCTTATAAAATTACTAGAAGAGAAGGGTATCGGTCGTCCGTCGACGTTCGCATCCCTTATTGAAAAGATACAAAAAAGGGGATATGTGGAAAAGGGCGATGTAGTTGGTAAAAAGGTGAAATGTACGGATTTTGAGCTTCTACCCGATGAGTTGCTTGAAATGCCGACAGAGCGTGAATTTGGAAATGAACGAAATAAACTAATCATAAAACCGCTGGGTAGTATTGTGATAGAATTTATAATACAGCATTTTAACCCCTTATTTGAGTATAATTTTACGAAAAAAATGGAAGATGATTTAGATAAAGTGGCGAAGGGTGATATTTTATACACCGAAACATGCAAGTTTTGTTTAGAAAATATCAAGCAGCTAACCACCGCATTAAAAGATAAAAATATACAAAAAGACACCGTTACACTTGATGATAATCATGTATATATGGTGGGGAGTAAGGGTCCTGTAATTAAGCATACGACACTTGACGAAACTGGTAAAAAAAAGATAGAATATAAAAGTGTTAAGAAGGATATAGATGTAGCAAAACTGAAAAGGGGAGAGTATGAATTAGAGGATATAATAGATGAAAGGGGAAATATTGAGATGGGGGGAATCAAGCTTGGTATATACGAGGGGAATGAGATTCTATTAAAAAAAGGAAAATATGGTTTGTACTTTGTATGGGGTGAACAGAAGAAGTCTTTATCGGGGGTTTTTCCAAAGAGTAAAAACCCGAATACGATTATGTACCATGATATTGTTAAAATAATCGAAACATCACAATGCGGAGATGTGAATTGTAGTGGGGGTAGTGCAGGCGGTGATGGTGGTACAAGTGAAACTATAGGAAATAAAATAGCAATAAAAGGGATGGTTAGAGTGTTAACAGATGAAATAAGTATAAGGAATGGAAAATATGGAGACTATATATTTTATAAAACGTCGTTGATGAAAAATCCGACATTTTTAAAAATTAAGGGATTTACAGAAGATTACAAAACATGCCCTGTTGAAAATATTATAGAATGGATAAATACAACTTATAAATTATAGTTTATCGTGGTATATTATGGTATATTATGGTATATTAGCCAAGAAATATAAATAATATTGTTATTTATATTTATATTTTATTTATATTTTTTCATAATATTTTTATACCGTCATATATATAATATGAATTTCGGTTCTTTACTTTCACCATTATTCGAACAAAGCAAAAAAGTAGCCGATAAAAAATTACAAAATGATATATCAAATTTATGCGAAGAGTTGACAAGTGGTATTATAGACCTATCTGAAAAGGCAAAGAGAATAAATGAATTAAAGGAAAAATATGCTAAGTCACAATCAGAATCACAGACAGAAGAAAGTGATGCATCTGAAAAACCTGAAGAAAAAAAAACAGGGTGGTTTTCTGGTTTATTTGG
>JACCDP010862497.1_pt1 | contig 36369 bp, 24 predicted proteins | sample 7445841 | NCBI WGS metagenome assembly JACCDP01 (sample SAMN15323441, study PRJNA562643) | freshwater metagenome | isolation source: river surface water | place: USA:Blue River Watershed | collected 2017-08-17 | reverse complement strand
GCATAAAATTTACCAGACCCATAACGGTCCTGTTTGGTAGGATTGTTAAATAGGCGAGGTGAGCGCTCAAAATATTTCGTATCATTTTCAGAACGGCATGTGTAAATGTCAGTTCTGAGAAGAGCCTGTGGCATGGATAATTCGGATACAAATGCATCAGAGATGGGCTTTCTGTCAGGAACAGTGGATCCAGCTACATACATATTGGAGCTCTGACGGGGGATGTATTTAGTGGTTGGGCACCATTTATCAAGTGGGTAATCAAGTGTGCGAAGCTTAGATTCAACATCAATATTGGCGGAATAGCGACCGGGCGGATAGAATTCTCCACCAGGAGGGAATACCATATCCTGTGGCGGCATGGGGGCGGGCATAGTAGGGCCACTGGTGACATAGTTTTTGCAGACTTTTACCCATGGACGGAAGTCTTCGGGTAGACCGACTTTTTGTTGCGGAATAATATGTTTTAGCATAACTGTCGGATCCCAGTGTGTTTGGAGGCAGACGGGAGTAAAAAGATTACCCTCAACGGAAGCGAATGGGAAGCCGCTAACTGAATCAGAGGGAGGCTGGAGTTGGCTCATTACTAATGGAAAATATTTATTTATTGTCTGGATTATTTGCATCCGTTAGAGCCATATATTGCATGGCAGCGGGAGAAGAAGGAATTGGAATAGTGGGAATATTACCAGAAAAGCCCGCATCACGACTTGCAAATCCAATCTCTTCGTCGATTTGAAAGGTCGCATCCCAATTGTTAAATCCGACTTCAAAAGGAAGAACCTGCCAGGCGGGAGTTAAGTCCTCATTATCAAAATAAAACTTAAATTGCAGCCTATCGAGCTTTCCGAGTGGATTCTCAAAAATAACAGGATTCTGAATAACTGTCTGGGATATTTCTCCAGCACCAATTCCTGCAGTTAGAATCTTGGCATACATAAGTTTAACTTGACCCGTAGTTTCATTTGTTACATTGTAATCTTCGGTCATAGCAACATCCATGTTATTAAATGACTGATCATTATTGATTTGAAGGAAGTAATTGAGTTGCCCAGTAGATGTTTCAAGAATTGTACTCAGGATAGTTGGAATACTTGCAAAGTTAGTAAATACATTAATACCTAGACGATACGACAAGTTAGTTATTATTCCTTGGGTTGGAAGGCAGCCGTACCATGATAAAATAAGCTGCTTAATGGCGGCGCAGCATTGATTGGCGCAATAGTCACTACTGCATCCTTCGCCAAGTGAGAACCCTGGGGCATATAATGTTTGACCACCAACAAGTGTTACACCAACGCCAGTATTGTTAAAACTACCATTTGAAATAAAACTCTTGGGCATAATGGATCCGTATTTTTTAGATACATAGTCGGTATGTGTCTGATAGGTTAGTCCCTGAATAGACGAAATTGTACTTGTCGCACTAGCTACTAAGTTATGATAGCTGGATAGGGTACTATGAAAGTCTAAAAAGTTAGTAAAGGTCATAGGAATACCAGGATTATTAAGGAATTGATTTCCAAATCTACCCGTAAAATCAAACATAGATGTAAAATCCGTGTCACTAGCCAGTTCCTCAGCAGTCCATACTCCCTCATTTGTACTATGAAATTCACCACCAGTATATACATATTTGCTTGCAAAATGATATTGGCCTAGCACAGTGCTTAAGTGTGATTCAAGATGTTTTAGAACTGTATTCTTTTGTCCCCGTTCATCCTTAAGTGTCTGAAAGGATTTTGTATTTAATCCTGCAATTGCTAAGTTATTTTGGAATATCTTGTTATATTGTCCATTGATATCTCTGCGAATTGATGTATGAAGTTTATCATGATGCACGATCATTTGGCCCGTTAGAGCATTCCATGACCACATATAATTATTAATATTTCGAAGTTCGAATGTGTGAAAACGTCTATATTCATCAAGAGTCCCTATATTTGACATACATATATTATAATAATGTTCGCTTGTTAGCCCTTCAAAGTGGTTAACTATATCTACAATTTTTTCATAAGTATAATCGCCGAGTACTAAAAAGGGTTTCGCACGTTCAGTTGCAATTAGTTCTTTAAGAATAGGATAATAATAAGCATTAAATGCAATTATATCTGTAATATCTGTAATAGAGTCTATATATTGTCGTGAATAGTATGTGCTCATTATTGTATCCTTATTGAATCGTCTATGAACTGTTTTGCCTGTTAGTCTGGATTTGAAGTAATCTCCAGGTTCATTAAAGAGGATTGATATATCACCCGTTGTCTGATATATGCCTTTAAATTCATCATAGGAAATAATATTGAAGGGTGGAGTATTATTAGATTCAATTGTAATATTTTCAGTGAGGACATTATTATCATAAATGCCATCTGGAACACGAATAGTTGTCATGATTGGTTCACCAATTGAGTTGTAGCGACCTTCTTCTAATAGGGCAAAGCTATCACAAGGGGCACTACATTCTGTTAGGTTAAGACATGTCGTGATACATGAAGGATCGACGCCGCGATTCTCAAGAACCTCAACAAATGTACTTAAAAATCTACCACTTGTAACGACCGCATCAACTGTATTATTTGGAAAAGATAGTTGCACTAATTGGAATTTAGTAACATTCTTATATACACGCGGTAACTTAATTTCAAAGTTAAATGGACTAGGAAAAACTCGCCTGTCTCGATTATCTGCCTTAACACTGAAAAGGCTTGTGTATGTTGTTTTAGGAGGATTTAAGTATACTGCATTCTGCAGGGTTGTTATGTTTGTTGAAGTATCATATGCTGCACCCGTGATGCCATGCATATTTTCCATATATTTCATCTGTTGTGCGGATGTGTTGAAATTTGGTCCGGCTGCGCGGAGAATGGCATAGCGCGGATCTTCTTCGCGCCTGATGCGAGGATCTTCAGAGGGGGGTAAATTATCGCTATCGTAGTCTTCGCTATCCGTGTCAGTATCAGTATCGGTCCCTGTATGGCTATCGCCATCAGAGCTATATGGCATGTAATATTGCGGTGTAGCCATTCTTACTAACTGTGGAGTGAGATTTCTTTATATCACTAGGATTCAGATAGCCAGTGATATAAAGAAGATTCTATATGATAGAGACAAATGTCCCAGCAAAGACAAGAACATGATAGTAATTCTAAACGATTTCAAGAGAGAAGAAATTTAAATATAACAAATGCTAACATGTTTATATCAAATAATAATAACCCATTCTTAGTATCACCCTATTCATTTCCAACGGGAAATTTTGCTAAAAAATCCGACATCAATACTATTTCTAATATTATCTCAACATTTATTGGCGATGTGTCAACTGTTATTAATCTTGAAGATTTCTCACTATCAATTAGTACAATTACAAATATTCCAAGCGGATCTGCAGTTACTGTAAGTACATCACAGTTTGTTATTGATGCTCCTCTGACGACCATTGTTGGAGATTTAACTATATCAAATATACTTACAACAAGTTCGTTAAATGCAAGTAATATCACTACTGATTTCTTAACAGCAAATTCCACAATTATAGCTTCTACGCTGGATGCAACAAATATACAATTTATTACCCTGACGGGTACAACAATCAATGCAACGGATATTTTTTTTAATACACTGGATGGTAGTACAATTCAGGCATCTACCATTTCTGCTCCATATATTAATTTTACAACTATTCAGGGTCAATTAATTCTTGTATCATCAATTGAGACACATAATATACAATCAAATACGATACAGACTTCTACGATTATAGCATCAACAATTGATGCGCATATAGGAAATTTTAGTACACTTCAGGTATCAACTCTTTTAGCATCAACGATTGATGCGCAGATTGGAAATTTTAGCACACTTCAGGTATCAACTCTTTTAGCATCAACAATTGATGCGCATATAGGAAATTTTAGTACACTTCAGGTATCAACTCTTTTAGCATCAACAATTGATGCGCAGATTGGAAATTTTAGCACTATACAAGCATCTACAATTTTAACATCATCAATCTCTTCACTGCGTCTGGAAGTGAAGGAATTGGTGTTTTCGTCAATATGTATGGCCCCCGTGTATATTTCAACAGCTGTAACAACATTTCATTCATCAATATTAATTTGTTTAGGGGGTCAGACATGGAAAATACCCATTGAGGCTGCCTAGGCTAATAGCTAAAAAATAATATAGCGTAGCCTTTACCTCCTGCTCCTATATCATAATGGCCGCCGCCAAGAAATTCTGCACTGCCACCGCCGCCGCCACCAGTCCAGTCTGCCCCACCAGTTTCCACTTCACCACCTCCACCACCCCGAGCGGCGGCACCTCTACCTCCCGTGTTTGCATTTGTAATACCAGGACCACCACCACCGCCACCACCTGCATTTTCTCCTGAACCGCCCGCCCATGGGCCATCACCACCACCTAGGCCGCCGCCACGACCTGCATCATCACCATTAGCATCTTGACCTCCCTCCCCCCCTCTACTTACTGCGCCTAGGCCGCCAAGACCGCCGCGCGAGCCTCCACTACCTCCACCACCGCCATTATATCCACTCCCACCAAACCCACCTAATCCCTGCCCAGCATCCTGACCTGCTTGTCCTCCACCTGCAGTTTTAGTAGTCCGCACTGTCCAATCTTTATTACGTACTGTCATAGTAGTTGGATTACCCATTCTCGCAGTTGCATTAGTATATATATTATTCGTTTTGGGTCCACCATTTCCAATTAGTAATTCAATTGTACCGACATTCAGATCTAATGGTATATAAGATTCATTTACTGCATTTGAACCAATGTTATAGTTCCATCCGTTATTACTAGTAACTAAGCTCATAGATGTTACTAAACTTCCAGATGCACCACCACCGCCGCCCCAATTTGATGGAACCCCATCTCCTCGTACTGGCCAACCGCCAGAGCCGCCGCCGCCAACTAATACATAATGTAACTTAGTATACCGACCAAGGTTAGATAAGTTAAATGTAGCCTTTGATACCATGACTGAATTAGGATCTAATGGATTATAACGTGATTCTGGTGCAATAGTAAGATTATTAATAAATATATATTGTTCAGGAGGGAAAGCACTTAGATATAACATAGGGTTTGTATAATGTGTAGGGCTTAACCATGTAGCTATATTATTACTACTATTATTATTGTTATAGTATACTAACTCCATTTTACTATTAGATGCTATAGTTTGATTAAATCCAGCATAATTAATAGTTATATCATATGGACATACATTAATTAAGTTGATAAATGTTCCAGCAGGAGGGGTTGTATTAGAGAGATCGATACTCCTAACACTGCTTGTTGGATCTATTATAGCAATTTTGCCATAGTTTGATGGAATATCATTGGGGTTCCAGGGTTGAATTTTAATTCCTGCAGAGGGGTCATAATCTAATCCATTAATTTTACTTAAACCTGTTATAGTTCCATTTGTCATAGATATCGTATTAGTTGTTAATGTTCCGCTTATGGAGGCATTTCCATTAGATACAGATAAATTACCAACTGCAATAGATGCTCCTCCGTTATTTACAGCAAGACCGTTACCAACAGTTAATCCTTGATCGACTGTAACTGCTGCAGTTATATTAGCTGTACCAGCTACTTTTAATTTATAGCCAGCAGGATCTGTTGTTCCAATTGAAACATTGCCACCCCAGGCATTGAGTGTAATATCTTTTTTAGTTCCCTGGTTTGAGACAGCATAGGATTCAATATCATATCTATCACCGTTTTCACCACTAAATACTAGAAAATTAGGATTTGCATTTCCACGAAGATACATATTATTTTTAATATCAGCTCCACCTCCTGAAACAGTCAGCTTTCCAGTTGATTCCAAAGTTCCAGTTACTTTAGTATTGCCATTTATATTAGTTAGGCCACTAATATTGGTGGCACCAGTAATATCAGCGCCATTGGCTGAAATAGTTAGTTTATCAGACGAAGTGAGTGTTCCAGTCACATTTGTCGCACCAGTTATTCCTGTTACACCAGTGATTGTAGTAGGACCAGTAATAGCTGCGCCCTTGGCATTAATTACACCATTTGAAACATTAAGATTACTAGTTACAATAGTTAAACCAGTTCCAATAGTTGCGAATCCAGTTGTTCCTAATGTACCAGCAATTATAGTATTACCACTAATGGTCGCACCTCCATTTGCAACAGTTAATTTACTACGAAGATTAGTTGCCAGTCCCACATCAAGAGTTCCTATAGTAGACAAGTTATTTTTAAATATAGTATTGCCAGTAAAATCGGATTCACCTATTACTGCATGAGTTCCAATAGTGGAGACATTAGATCTAAAAGTGGCGTTTCCAGTAAAATCAGAAGCACCAAGAGTGGATAGCTTGGCTCTCAGAATTGTATCACCAGTAATATCAGCCATTCCAGTCGTAGCAAGAGAACCAATTGTACTGGTTGTGCCAGTAATGTCAGCTCCACCACCATTTACTCTTAACCCTCCAGTTGTAACCGTTAAGGCTCCACGCTGTGTAGTAGCACCAGTAATATCAGCACCCTCACTGGAAACAGTCAGTTTCTTAGCAGCTGTCACTGTGTCATTAAAGTTTGCTGCGCCAGTAACAACAATAGTATTTAGAGCAGAAACTGCTCCCCGCAGAGTAGTTGCTCCTGAAATATCTGCAGTAGAAGCTCCCGTAAGTGCCCCATTGATAGTTAGAGTATCTTTAAATACAGACGACCCATCAATATCAATTCCTCCACTATTTACAGTCAATTTACCCTGAGTTGTCAGCTGATTTCTAAAAATAGAATTACCACCAATATCAGCACCACTACTCGCAGAAATAGTGCTCAGCCGTATTGTGCTTAAACTAGGATTATCACTAAACACGCTTGCACCATTCGCACCAGTTGTTAGGACAAAATTGGGGGGAACTTTATTTCCGTCGGACTGATGTGCCGTGAGATTTCTAAGGCGTAAAAATCCAAGATCAGTATTTGCCATGGTATCTAAATGAATAATAGAATTATTAGATTATAGATTTAGACACCTTTTGCATATTCTAACCACTTATAAGGGCCATTGCCGACCAATTGTGCAGACGATTTAAGTGGTTCAACATTAATTGCAGACCGCCGTCCGTGTACAAGCCAGTAAAACGATCCTGGTAAGCCATATACACTAAACTTCCCCTCAGATACTTCTCCAGTTGCATATGTGTTTACTGTCCCATTAAAAATCGGTGTAATTTGAACAGTGAAATCTGTTCCAAGCGCATCAACATAGTCAGGAAGTGTTATGACAGCAGATGTGGCACCCACAGCAATTTCTCCACGACCGCGATAATAGATGCCATCTTCGGGCCCTTCTAGACACGCATGAACTAAATAGCGCTCGGAATCCTTAGGATGATCTATAACGAATGTTTTAGGACCCCAATTAAATTGTCCCGCCCCGTCTGCAACGAGAAGTTGATTTGCTGTACCACTTGCACCATTTTTATCTAAAATTGCAAAACTAGATATAGTACTCGCTTTAACATTATTAACAAACGTTGCATTTCCCGTAAACTGATGTAAAAAATTCGCAGCATCTAATGTATAGTCTACTTCATTATTTAGTGCTAGAGCTTGAGCATGTAATTTAATTTGAGCACTTGTTTCTCCTTGGGCATATATATCAACTGACGCCGTCGCTGGATCACAATTCTGGTTTACATGTGTATACGCAATTTCTCCTAAATCATCACTTGTATATACAGAGCCTATAGAAATAGTTTTATTCGCTGCATTAATATAATTTAAATTTGTTATGATATCATTTACAGTCTGAGTTACAGTAACAGTAGATACTATTAGCTGTGGTGTACTAATTAGAACACTACCTGAATTTGTATTATAAATATCATTTCCATTTACCCCCCATGTTCCAGCTGATATAGTAGTATACGTTATTTCATATGTCCCCGTATCATATTGTAAAACATTTCCAGTGTTAGATAGTTGATTGCGAATAGGGTTTATAAATAAAGAATTTGCACCAGTACCACGGAGTGGAATACCAGATGCGTTAATAACTATAGAACTGGCAGGTTGTGGCCCTGGCGTACGAAAATCTCCTCCAGCGTCGGCGCCGATTGCAATAGAATTTACACCTTGTCCAAAAGAACCAGCCCCAGCTCCAATAGCAATTGCATTGTCATTTTGATCGGATCCTCCTGCATTTTGACCAATTCCAATTGTATTTTGTCCCTGGTTAGTATTACCTGCACCAGTGCCAATTGCAATCGCACTAAACCGTTGATTATATTGCCCCGCCGCGCTACCAATTGCTATGGTATTCATATCGCCAGTATCCGTATCTCTACCTAATCTAATTGAATTATTATAACTACTAACCCATGTACTACCACTCCATACTAAAAAATCATTAACAAATCCACCATTTGGAAATACAATTCCACCTCCACCAGTACTTATTGTACTCCATACTACACTATTACCACCTGACACCAGTAATTGACCAGATGTACCTGAGAAACCATTCTTATCCAAAATCGCCAATGATGAAATAGTGCCAGTTGTAATAGTGGATACATCAATGCTGCTATTAAGATTCACTATGGGATGCTGATAATCCGTATTATCAACAAATATATTGCGCCCGCTGCTAACATATTCTACATCAGCGACACCGCTGGGATCAGCCCAAAGAAGCGTATTTCCCGTACCAGCGGTTAGTATTTGTCCAGCCAGACCACCTGAGCTTGTATTATCATTGATAGTTCCAGGCTGAAGTGTACTAATTATTGCATAATCTACGTCTAACTCACTAATATTACCAATCTCCGCAATTATTAACCCCGTACTAACAAATTCTGCACGAATTGTACTTGTTGTAATTGAGCTAATGCTTATATTGTCAGTAAAAACCGTGCCACCATTCGTACTTGTTATCATCATATAATTAGGCATGACTCGTGTTCCGTCGGGCTGATAGGCCGTTAAATTTCGGAGCGTCATAAATTCATAATCGGCCGATGCCATTGTATCTAATTAGTATATATTTTAAACCATATATTAAAATTAGACAAAGTACCACGTTATAGTTACAACTCCATCCCCTCCAGGATTTCCAGATGCCCCATTTGTACTTGATGGTCCAGGCGATGCTGAGCCTCCTTCACCTCCGCTTCCTCCGCCGCCCCACCCCCCTCCTGGCCTTCCTCCGCCGGCTCGTCCGAAGTAGCCACCATTTGCAGTAGAGAATGCTGATGTTTGATCTCCATTACCCCCGTTTTGTCCGCCATTGCCATTTGGGCTGCCTCCACCCCCCCCATAACCACCTTGCCCGATACCAGGTTCATTATGCCCCCAATTACCACCTCCGCCACCAGCACCCCCCGTAGCAGTATATGTATTATTATTATATATCAAAGTTGTATTTCCTCCATTCCCTCCTACAAATCCATCGGTACCCTGACTTCCACCCCCAGCAGTACCTGCTATACCAATACTTACTGTAATCTGTTCACTTGGAATATATGCAATATTTGATAGTACAATATTTCCGCCGCCAGCGCCGCCACCTCCTCCGCCTCCCCCAACATTAACTATTGAGGCCCACCCCCCACCACCTCCACCACCACCGCCGCCAGCACCCCAGAGGGTCAGTGCGAATGAGACAGGCGTGGGGTAACCACTAGGTGGTGTAATAATACCAGTAGGTGGAAAATAATCTAAGGTAACAGGTGGTACATATGGATTTGTATAATATCTGCCATAGAACCAATAAATGCCTCCAGGAGCGGTGAATGGGAGTGCAGGAACAGTATATGTAGAGCCATCCGTATTGTAAAGTGTTTTACCAACAAAGTCGCTCATAGAATAGGGTGCATTTGTAGGCACACCTAGTGCCGTTGCAATTGTATTCATAGACAGTTCACCGCTAAGGGGGAAACGACTCATCTTATTACTCCCCCACTTTTAAATTATAGGCTATCTATCTTCTGATTTAGCTCCTTAATAGCTTCAATTAGGAGGCCTATCATATTTCCATATGCAACTGCTTTAAATTTATCATCAGAATTATCTGTTGTCACAACTTCGGGAAGAACCTTTTCTACCTCTTGAGCAATAACACCAATGCTCTTCGCTTGTGTTGCAATCGCAGTATATGATACGCCGCGCATGTTTACAACCGTTGATAGTGCATTTTCAATTGTTTTGATATCTGTTTTGAAACGAATATCAGAGCCTGCAATAACATTACCTGATGCATAAATATCTCCTACAACATGTAATTTACTTGTGGGGGCAGTTGTACCGATACCAACATTTTTAGTACTACCAGCAATGCGCATTGCTAAATCGCCTGCAACAGCACTTACGCCATCCGCAACATTTACAAAGAAATCAAAGCCGCCTTCTGTGCCACCGCCGCGCCCAGAAATGAGTTCTGTTTGTCCATTTGTTGCTCCAGCCTGTATAGCATTCCAGGTCATAGAAAATCCTTCTAGAGGGTTTGTGACACCAATACGAGCATTTGCCCCCCAGCCAATTTGTGTAGCCCCCCCCACATCAAGTGTATATTGTGGATTTGACTTTAAAATACCAACATTTGTCCCACCAGTGCTTAAAAATATCACAGGTGAACCCAGCCCTAATGCAAGTGGTCCACCTCCGTTATTCTGTATCATAGTCGCATTATCGCCATTGAGTGTACTTTTGTAAACTAGTAAATTAGAACCAGATAGTTCAATCTTAAATGTACCAAGTGTACTCGCATCTTGGGAGCGATATTCAAACTGAGTTCCCGCAACATATGTCCCTAGAATACTACTAATATTCAAATTACCAGAAGAAAAAATACTACTTATATTAGTAATACTACTGGCATTTAGTATGTTAGCAGTAATGGTGCTATTAGAAAAGATTTCACCATTTACATCAAGTTTAGCCTGAGGGTTAATCGTCCCTATTCCTACATTACCATTATCCTTAATAATCATAGTCGTATTTGAAACTGATGATGTTCCGTTTATAAAAAGTATGTCGGTGGGAACAAATGTATCTGCTTCTCCAGTCTGCTGAGCAGTAATTTCCGCACCAAGAATAGAGCTCTGTGCAGCGTTTGTGCCAGTAAATTTAATTGCACCAAGGTCACCTACAATAGAAGACTGGAAGTCATAGGATTTTGATAGATATATACGCGCCCCGTTCGCGGTTGCTTGATTCTCTTCTAAGTGCAGTGAAAGACCATTATTTGCCCCATCCCATGCATTCTTAAGATAAGTATAGTTATTACTGGAAGATACATGAAACGCATTTCCAACTACGCCGCTGCCCGTGTAGACTACACTAAGTGTTCCATTTAGATTTGGTCCTGTTCCTATGCCGACCATGTAATCAGCCGCACCTTGACCTAGGTTTTTATTGAATATAGCCCCAGCGAGTGAACCAGTGCCGAGTGTATCTTCCCAATATAACGAGCTAATGGAGCTAATGTTACCTTCTGTTACAACAGGGTAACCATTTACATAAAGATCGTCATTCAGGCCCTTTAGTTCAATTGTATTATTATTGTTATCAATAAATACTAAGTTATCCATGGATGAAATGTAGGTGGCCGCCACGGTGGATGTTACAAAGGAATTTGCAATCATAAATGCATTTCCCGCGGAGTCAGCTGTTAAATGTGGGGCATTCTCACTCCCTTCCCCAATAGTGTTTCCAGCAATATAGAGATCGCCGACCGCAATGTTTGCCCATTTATAACCACCATATGCTTCTAACCATCCAGTCATACGTTGTAGCTGCTGACCAGGATATGTCCTGTAGATCTGTGTTCCATATGTAATTGATGATAGATTAGTATTATCTAAATAATTTATTAGAGTCCCTCCATCTACAGTATCTGGTGGTAGAGATGAGTCGCTAAATAAATTAATACTCCCGCCAGCCCCATTCACATTAACAGTGGACACGCATATAGTACTAGTTTCAATAAGAGGTGCTACTATATAATCTTCTAGTACAATAGTACTTGCAATAATATTGTTGCTAATATGCGTTGTTGTAGATAGTGTATTAACATCAATTGTATTAGCAGATATTGTATTAACATCAATTGTATTAGCAGATATTATGTTTGCATTAATTTTATTAGCAATAACAGTACTTGCAACAATTGTACTCGTGCCGAGTGAGCTAACATTTATTGAGCTTAGGCGTAGGCTGTCTGAGAAGTAGGTAGTACCATTGGTGCTCGTAGTTAGAATAAAGTTTGGTTTAACCCGTGCACCGTTTGTTTGGTAGGCTGTCATATTTCGGAGTGTCATAAATCCAAAATCGGCTGATGACATTTGTATCTAATAGTATATTGAATTAATATACATATGTAATTTTATACCAGTGCTCATTTTAAATGAACATTATTGGCTGCAGGCAGATTATCATAAATAGAATTACAGGCATAATTATAATCTGCATGGGTCTAAAGTTATCTAATTCTCCATAGTGAGCATGGTCTAAATGTAACTGTAATTTGACCAACTGCAAATATTGAAGCAAGTTCTACACTTACAGTTGTCCCTGTTGCTTGAAACATTGCACTAAATGGAAACCATAACGAATCGGCCGGCCCTCCTGGATTGTATGGCGTAGTTGATACAGCATCTAGAATAGATGTATCATTTGCACCCCCTCCATTTTTGATTGTTAATCCAAATGTTCCACCAACAGTTCCTATACATGATATAATATAACTGCCTTGTAGTATATATAGACCACCAATTACTACAGGTAGGGTTGTAGATGAACCACCTCCAGATCCATTAGGAAATGTCATAAGGGCTGATGCAGCTGGGGCCAATAGTTGAACATTTGGATCAGGAGAACCCTGAAATAGTTGATTAATCTGACCTATGCTGCCGCCGTTTATTGAGCTGCATCCATTTATAGATCCATTTGTCATATTTAATGTACTAGTACAGATTGTACTCGCGCATAATGTGCTACTAAAATAGCCATCGCCAGCAACATCAAGTGTATATTGTGGATTGGATTGTAAAATACCAACATTTGCCCCGCCAGTACTTATAAATATCGCGGGCGAACCAAGACCTAATGCCAGCGGCCCACCTCCGTTATTTTGTATCATAGTCGCATTTCCACCATTAAGTGTACTTTTATAAACTAGTAAATTAGATCCGTATAGTTCGATCTTAAATGTGCCAAGTGTACTCGCATCCTGAGAACGATATTCAAACTGAGTTCCTGCAACATATGTTCCTAGAATACTACTAATATTCAAATTACCAGAAGAAAATATACTACTTATGCTAGTAATAGAACTACATATTAGACTGCTTGTTAATTGCACCGGTCCAGGATTATCATTTATAATAGTACTACCTACAAGAGACCATAGTGCATCATCTACTGGCGGATAGGGTAACCCATTAATACTACTTAGACTAATGATAGAACTACATATTAGACTACTTGTTAATTGCACAGGCCCAGGATTATCATTCACGACTGTACTACCTACAAGAGACCATAACGCATCATCTACTGGCGGGTATGGTAACCCATTAATACTGGATATTGATATACTAGATACATAAATATTATCGGATGGTGCAATGAGACCAGCAGTAGATGTGATTAGGATCCTATTGCTAGATACGGACTTTTCATATAATCCAAGTGCATACGTATTATTATTTGAGCCATCTAAGTAAGTTCTAATTAGTAACGGTCCGCTATTTAATGGAGTAATCCCAGAAGAGCTCATCTAGAAACTGCAGAGAATCAAAATGCATGAGCGACTGAGCAGCGACTAGGCAGCGACTAGGCAGCAGCTACGTAGTGACTGCGCAACAAAATAAATTATTTAATATCCGGAACATGTAGCAGAATGCCAGCTGGCGGAGGTCTATTACAACTCGTAGCAACAGGAAAACAGGATTTATTCCTAACAGGAAATCCCCAGATTAGTTTTTTTAAGATGGTATATCGCCGCCATACAAATTTTGCGACCGAATCTATGCCTATGTACTTTGATGGTACACCCAACTTTGGTCAACGCATATCATGCTTAGTCCCCCGCCGTGGCGACCTCCTTGGTAGAGTGTATTTGGATGTAACCTTACCGAGAATTTTTGATAGTTCAGGTAATTTACTATCATATACAAACTCTGTTGGACACGCCCTGATACAAGAGATCACATTTGAAGTCGGTGAACAGGAGATAGATCGACAGACTGGCGAATGGATGGAGATTTGGACTCAACTGACAACACCAGATTCACAGCGCGAAGCTTTAAACCAAATGATCGGTCGCGTAAATCAGTATATCGTACCAAACATAACACCTGGTCTACAATCTGAGGGCCTGCGTCTCCTTATCCCCCTCCAATTCTATTTCTGCAATAATCCTGGCCTGTATCTTCCCCTAATTGCCCTGCAGTATCATCCCATTCGCATTAATATTACACTTCGCCCACTTCAGCAATTATTTTGGGTCCCTCCCCCCGACCCGCCGCAAACACAAGAGCTATGGAAGCCCGCCTGTTCTACACAGGTTGATTGCACATCACAGATTGTGAATATGATGTTATGGGGCGATTATGTCTACTTGGATGTAGAGGAACGTCGTCAATTTGTATCACAATCACACGAATATCTTATTGAGCAGGTGCAATATACGCCCCCATATGCCCTAACGGCCCAGCAAACAACGGCGACTATTTCTATTGAGTTTAATCATCCGATTAAGGAATTTATGTTTGTCTGCAGACGTGATGAGATGATAAATCGCAATGAATGGTTTAACTATAGCAGCTTGGCCATCGGTGAGCCATGTCCTCCAGCAGTCCAACCATTTTTGAACATTCCATTTAACAGTCCAGGAGGCCGCACAGACCTAATAGCCTCCGCGAAGCTGCAGCTAGACGGCTATGATAGATTTCCGTACAGGGTGCCACAGTATTTTAGGCTTCAGCAACCCTACGATCATCACACGACGACTCCGGCCTTTGCCTATATTTACAATTACTCATTTGCTCTCCGCCCCGAGGATGTACAGCCAACGGGCACAATGAACGCCAGTCGTATTGACAGTATTGTATGGCAGATCCAGATGAATCCTGTGCTCAGCAATCCTACGATTCCAACATGGCAGCAGAGAGGTCCCTGTAATATAGTTGTATACGGTCACAATTATAATGTGTTCCGCGTCATTAATGGCTTTGGTGGCCTGCTATTCACAATCTAATAATTGTGTGCCTCAATGAAATCAAAAAAACCAAGTAGACAGTAATGAGTCCGAGTGTATCTCAGATTGATTTCTGGAAAGAACAGCCCACGCGATCCATGGGATCACTCCCTAATGCAAAAGAGGGTGGCCCAGGTGGATCCTATTTATCGTATAATGTATTTTTGGCTCTATCAGTTCTGGGCGGATTTCTTGCACTGGATCATTTATATCTTAGATCTCCGCTAACATTTTTAGCCAAGCTAATTTTAAATGTATTTACGCTGGGGGCATGGTGGTTATATGATGCATCGCAGGCAGTCTTCAATCGTGATGTTGTAAAAATATTTGGCCTTTCTATCCCTGGATGGGGGCCAATGGGAATTGGGGCGGGAACAATGGCATCTGATGTTCCAGACAAGAAGCATATGGCATTTTTCGTATATGGGTTGGCTTTGATGCTGGGGGGCATTATGGGTCTTGATTCATTTATACTAGGTGATAAGAAGTCAGGATTTATTCGTCTGATATCTTTAATAACGCTGATATTCACTCCAATAGCGATTTTTTGGTGGTTAATAAATTTAGTAAAATTTTTCATCAATCCAAAAGATGTGGTTGAGAGAAACTGGGAATATTTTGGAGTGCCAGAACCAGCGGAGGCAAAATTATCAGCAGTTGAATCATTTATTTCAAATATACCAATTCTAAATAAGCTCTTTAGTGGCGATGGTCCACTTGGAATAGTAGAAGAAATAGCGGGTGAACGAGTTGCTGCTGCTCTGGAACCATTAACGACTACTGCAGATGCGGCAGTAGGAGTCGTTGGAAATGCGGTGGGAACTGTAAAGAGTGCAGTGGATCTGGGGCGTGAGACAGTGCAAAGAGTGGGTAATATTGCAGACAAAACACTTAATACGGTGGACAAAGTTGCATCAACAGGTGCACAGGCATTATCTTTAGGTCAGCAGGCATCAACACTTGCAGATGGATTTACTCGTGAGGCTGTGCAAAAAACGATTGGTGGGACACAGCTAGGGGGTGCAACGGGCGATAATGGAGTCTTATCATATGTTTTGATGGGAACATTTGCACTAATTGCTGTGTCTGGTCTAGCGTTAACTTATCATCGGTCAAGACAGAATGAGCAACCACGGAAAGATGATGCCCCTCCCGAGCCAAGAGTTCTTCGAAAGCCTGATCAAGAAGAATCCGCCGAAGCCTCATGATCCAATTGTAATAATACTGTTTTCTGCGGAGGCATGGTGCGGCCCTTGTAAGAGGCTTGATAAGGCCTATTTACTCAATTTAAGTGATAAGATTATTTGGTATAAATGTGACGTAGATGAAAATGATTATACACCAGGATTTGCAGGAGTTAAATCAATACCTGCCTTCTTGGCTATAGTAAATGGTCAGCCTCAACCCCTCTTTGTCTGTTCAGATGTTGTTAAGATTGCTAATTGGATTAAAGGTGGTTTCAAACCAATTTAGATTTTCTCCATATTTTCTGAATTTTTTTAACCATTGATATAGCATGTCGCCAATCCTTTTCCCATATATACACTACATTATATCCCATATTTACTAGTGTATTTATTTTTTGCATTGTTTTATTATATAATTCACCAAATGTCACATTTAATTTTGTATTAATAGAATCTGGTTCATATATGGATGGATTTCCATGCCAAAAGTCTCCTTGAAATTCATATATAGTATTTGTATCTTTATTATATCCATCTACGCATAACTTAGTATTTGGAATAACATATTCACCTAAATTATCTGAATGTTGTACGAATCCATCACGTATTCTTCTATATCTTAGCCATTCTATTTGAACATTAGATCTAACTGATACGCATTTTGGACAGCCATGACCCTTGCCATGATTAAAGAATCGAGTTATATGTGACCCATGACGAGAACATATAATTTCTAACCATAATATATTATTTTCTCTATATGTTTTACCATATGTATATTTATTATTGTGGAGTAATTTATATTCATTAAGCCTATTTTGTATTTCTTCATCGCTAAGCATATTTGATTGTTCAGTTTTAATTCTACCGCATAGATAACAACCTGTTTTATTTAATAAATGATGCGCTGCTTTTTGTGTAAAATCGCCATGCAGATTGCATGTTATAGTTATTTTATCATGCAATGTGGTATATATTGTTTTTGAATAATCATATATATTATTATGAACTATTTTACATGCATCGATATATTTATTTTGATCATATTTTGTAAGAATATTTGGTAGATTATCAAAATGACATTTTCTACATCCTCCTTTTGATTTTTTTGTTAAATGGGTACCAGGTCTGATTGAAAATGTATGATTATTTTTACAAATTAAAGTAATAGGAGTAACTGAATTTACATATATTGCATTAGAATAATCAAATATATTTCCATATTTGTTTATTGATTGTTCTATAAATTCATCCAATGTCTTCTTTTTCATATTGAATATGTATATTATAATTTAATAAGATATATTTCAATTTTCTTAGTAAATATAACTTAAATCAAGGAATGTAAAAATACAGAGTCTATATAATGCGCAAATTCTTTATTCAGAGCTATTTCCATTTAATTTAGTTTCTAGCGACAAAGTCTCAGAATTTAACTCGTGTACCACATCTGCGAATGACATACCCTTTTTTGTTGCGACATTATTTGTGCCGATTATAGCACCAGGTTTCAGAAATGATGGTTCACCCCTTATAGGGTTTACCGCCGCCTCTACGCCCTCTTTACTATATCTTTCTCCCCGCACCAGAGCTTCGCTCTCTGAATACCAATTTGCCCCTAGCTGCCCGCCGCTAGTATTTGGCTCCCATGTCTTGGGAGGTACAATAAACGGTTCGGGTTCGGATTCACTCCCCCAGGGCGCTCCCACCTGGTTATCGTAGTCCTGTGGCACCCCTACTTCAGGTTTGTATAAATGATAGTTTTTGCTTGTTGCAAACATACCAAATACTTCATTGAAAGGAGTTACATTTGAGCTGCTGGCCTCTGAGCCAACAGGAAATTTCTTGAATGTATTGCGCTGAGAACTATCGTATAGCTTAATATTAAAAGGGAAATAGAGTACACATTTACCAGCAAAATCCCTGAAATACTGTAGCTGAAATTGGTCAGGTGAAGGTTGTTTACTATTATTCTTTAGAGCAGCGGCCACATCCTGACGCATCTTAATTAGCTTATCAAGATATTCAGCGTACATTGGCAGATATGATGCAATTTGAGGAATAGCGCAGAATTGCGCCACGGATTGGTAGGTAATTGGCACAGATGTAGAAGAGAGCAAGACACATGCCTCTCTCGCGTATTTATGCGTAATTTGCTCAGTATGCTTTTCTATGTTTGTCATGATATATGCCAGATCTAGATGTGACATGTAGTGTACAAGTTGGCGCTCAAAAGACTTTCCTGCACGCCCAGCATTATACATGCGTTCTTGTTCATGTACTAGGCAGCGGTAGCCAATTGCCATCATGCCTTTAGAGCGACGCTTAATAGTGAACCTATTCATATTTCTAATTGCTTTAATGAACTTTGCCATAGATACAATGGGTGTTCCAGTCCAACCAGACGCAACTGAATAGGATTGATAAATATCAGATAGGAGGATATCAGAAGTTTTATCCTCTTCAAGATATAGATCACAGAATAAACTCATCCATTCAAGAGCATTTACTTTAGTATCATGGTCAACCGTCGCAACAGTGGTATTGTCATCGTCTGCGCCTCCATCCGCCTCCGCTGCGCTCGCACCATCATCCTCTTTATTAAATTCAATTAGCTTTAGAAGTGTGGCAACCGCCTCTGTATAGCCTCCTTTCTTCCTAGTAAGTGTATTAAACCAATTGACTAGCGTGTTATTATTAATTTTACTTTTAACAGGAGTAGAAGGAAATAGATTAAATTTGTAATAGGGAATAATGTAGTTAAATGTATGTAGTGTGACCATTATTAGACCATTATTGGTGGGACTAGATGTAGTATCTTCTACTTCAACTTCAATTCTGCGTTTAGACAGTACACTATCACTAGAAAACGAATTGATAAAGTCATAATCTTCAAAGCAGATATCAAACAGCTCGTTAAATTGATCACAAGTTATAATGCTACCTTTAATGTCTCTGGATGTTCCATCTGTAAGGTTGCATGTCATAACAGTTGTATCTGGTTGTGAGGCACCAAGTAAAATTAGATTTTCAATGAATTTATGAATATTTTTAACGCAGAAGATATCGCCAGTGTATGCACTAATCTCCCCATAGCCTTTGAATGTAGCTAGTAAATGCTTAATATCTAGGAACAGTTCCAGGTTTTCAGTATTATTTTGATACCATGTGATAATAGTTTGATCTTTGTGTGTTAAAGTGTAGAAGTGGATGTACATTTTCTCTACACCTCCGTACTTCTTTAAATTTTGGGGTTTAGACGCACCACCAAACCAGCTCATATGCATTTCATATGATGTAGGCTTTAAGTGTAGTAGTCCCGCCAAGGGGGTTGAAGGGAGAGACTTTGTATCTCCCTCTAAAAGAAATAGCAGAGTTGCGAGCGATGTTCTGGATACTGAATACACTTGTGCGCGGTCATTAGAGTCCGTAAAAATGGATATGGCACGCATTTATGCCCATTCTTTTTGAGTTCAGAAATAAAGAAATCTACAAAGTGTCCAGTCGTACGCTGACGCTCAGGATGCCATTGAACTCCATACACAGGATGCCCGCGACCCTCAATTGCTGCAACATATTCTGCACCTGTATCATCTATACTTGTTGCAAGTATACTATAAAATCTACGCAAATGTAGATTTTTGTTAAAATCGGCAGGCGAGATACCGAAATCGTGGTTATTATTACAGGATTTGTGATGTTCCAAGTAGTGTAGATATGTATTTGGAAATGAGCGAAACATTCTGGAAGTGTATCCAGCATCGGTTATGCGAAGAGGGTAGAAACCCTGTGCAGGATATTTCTTAAGTTTGTAAAATCCACCAACTATAAACATAAGGGCTTCAAATCCAAAACAGGTCCCCCAGATTGGAAAATATTCATTATCGGCCATGGAGAGTTCAAAAAAGCGCCCCACCGTTTCCATAAATTTCGTATTTTTTACAATATAGGTGGTCTCTCCGCCAGGAATTACAAGACCGTTCACCATATGAAAGTATGTTTCATGCTCAGTGGTGTCATATGGTATAGGAATAACACGAACACCACGATCCTCAAACCAGTCAACATAGGGTTTCATTATGTGACTGGGGCCATATTTTACTTTTTTCAAGTGAGGAATTGTTAGAATACCAACAGATAGAGGTTGATGCCGTTTATTAGTTTTATGCCGTATAGTGTACATTCTATAGCCTATTATCAAGATATATTAATATTGTAATAAGCGTTTATATAGGAATTTGTGTAGAATTCTGGATAAATGTACCATCTGTTGTAAGTTTTACTATATGTGTATCAAGATCTCCGCCACCAATTAATCTGCCAATGGATGATGTGTGAATGTAACCGTCTGAAATTGTACTAAACACATTGATAGATGCAGAATTATAGAATTGTCCTGCTGCATAAACATTGCCAAATATATCCGTTGTAATTCCGTAGCCCTGATCATCTCCAAGTCCACCAATATTCGCCGCCCACATAGCAGAGCCTGATGAATTGTATTTGACAACATATACATCTGTTCCGCCTTGGCCCACAAGTGTTCCAATAGATGATGTGACAATTGTCCCGCTAGATATTGTACTATAACTATTTATAGCGGTTGAGTTGTAGAATGTACCAGTTGCATATACATTTCCATTAATATCAACAGATATACCGTTACCCTGATCATATCCAGAAGCCCCAATAGTTGTTGCCCATTGTACAACGCCAGCAGGATCATATTTAATTATATATGCATCCTCTTTTCCACTTGAATATAGTGTGCCAATGGTAGATAACACTATCTCTCCTTTTTCCACCCATTTATATTGATTAATAAGTGTTGAATGACTAAAATAACCTGTCGCGTATACATTACCATACATATCTGTAGTAATATCGGTTCCCTGATCCAAGTTAACGCCACTAATACTCGTTGTCCATATGGCTTTACCACTGGAATTATATCTAATAATATAAGCATCTTGCTCACCCCTACTGTCAAGTGTGCCAATTGTAGATGTTAGAATAGTTCCACTAGAAATTGTGCTGTATTGATTTACACTAATTGATCCAGTAAAATTACCAGATGCGTATACATTTCCATAATAATCAGTTGCAATACCAGTTCCTTTATCAAAACCAGACTTGCCAACATTTGTTGCCCAAATTGTACTACCATTTGTATTATATTTTACAATATATGCATCAGAACCATTACCCCCCCTGCTAGACTGTAGTGTACCAAAGGGAGAAAGTAATACATGTCCATCACCAGTTGCTACATAATTATTAATCATGGCCGAATTTGTAAAATAGCCAGTTGCGTAAACATTACCGTTTGCATCCGCGCTAACTTTTGTACCAATTTCTACATCCCCGCCATTTATAGATGTGGCCCACATAATTTTACCATTCGGATTATATTTAATAACAAAAGAATCATAGTTATCACTCACTGACGATAGAGTTCCAATAGTTGAAGTTATAATATTTCCATTTGTTACGCCTTCATAGTTATTCAGTTTAATTGTTGAAATATACATACCTGTTGCATAGATATTACCTAGCAGGTCGCAGGCTATACCCAGGCCTTGAACATCAGCAATTGTACCACTAATATTTGTTGCCCATATAGCTTTTCCAAAATTATCGTATTTAACAAAATAAGCATCTTGTCCCTTAGGTGTACCAATTAATGTTCCAAATAGTTCAGTGTAAACACGATCATTGTTTGTGGTAATAAAACTATTAATTGTTGTTGAATTATTGAAAAAACCAGTTAGACATATAGCTCCAGATGAATCAATCGCCATAGAATTCGCAAGCTCGTGTGATGCTCCGCCAATATTGGTTGCCCAAGTCGTATATGGATTTGCACTAATTGTAGTTGTTTCCATAGAGGCTGTAAAATATCCTCCAGTAGTTGAAGTATCAATTACACTTAGGAGTGTATTGCGTGTATTAAATACTGAATCACATTCAAAATATACGCCATTGTACGCATCTGTAGTATCAAATTCTCCATTGCCTTCAATATACGCCAAATAGTCTCCAGAAGTGGGTTTAACAGTAATCGTATTTGAATTTGGACCTGCATATTGTGAATTTACAGCTCTTACGGTCATAGTATATGATTTTGTAAAATCCAATGGATATATACGAATTTTTGGATTGGTATTATTTGTTGCAACCCACGGCCCTCCATTAAATGAATACTCATATGTTACGATTGGAGACTTTCCATTAAAGGCGGGAGGGACAAGATAGATAATAAAACCGTACATCTCGGGAACATATGCCAAAATAAAGGGCTGGCTAGGACCATCTTCTAAATGTACAGGCTTTGGCGGAGGTGGGGGCGGAGGTGGAACATGGAACTCCTCAGTAGGTTTTTTTATGGGAGCAGGTGTCGGCCTAGGAATAATGCCTGCACCCTGATCAGTAGCCATACCAGAGCCAATTCCGCGCAAGTACATAGATTGCATACCTTCACGATACATTCCGACTGCGTCTATATTATTAGATCGGCGCCCACCCCCCCCTATTCTACTTCCATTAACCGTAGCCATGTATATACTCCGAGCTGCGTTTTGTGCCATAAGCCTTTGAGTAATAACACGGCTGTCAAAATTACGATTAGACATATCTATACTAAGTATGTATTTTACACTACCAACCTTTTTGTTTATCGCGGCAGCACATGTACTCGTTATCCTCCCGCGCATGTTAATTTGCAAAAAGTAACCTACCGCGCCCTTCACGGACATCGTATACATTCCATCCCTCGGTAAACACTCTAAATTCACTTTTCCTCTGTGCTATCCACGGATTACTTAATATATTTGCTAGCTCCAAATATAATGTAGGCCTATCAGCTGTTGTAAAATTAACAGTTCCCTCTGGCTGACGGGGGGCAGGATAAATAGTTCCATAGTTATCACCAGTTGACCAGCGCATCTCTCCAATTCCAAGACCACTTGCTTTCTCGTCTTTCACCAATTGACAAATATCCTGCCAGACAAACGGCTCATGGAGGTTTTCACGATCGCGCCCAGCAATAACCAATTTCATAACATAGAAAAACCCGCCACGATAAATTGTGTAGGGTTGTGTAGCAGTAGGTCCATTAAAATCAAAATAGTCATTATAAAAGTCATCCAGACGATTACGATCAAGTGCATTCTGTGTTCGAAAAAACCAGAATATTCTTTCTGTTGGATGGCGCCCATCCAGGCGCCTAGTTACTGCGGCGGTGCCACCCTTATCAAGTGGAATATAGTCTAATTCACCGAATGTAAAATTATTTTCAAATTGGCGTCTAAAGGGTATCTGAATCGCAGCTGAACGAATCTCTTCTTGTCCACGCGGTGGAAGATAATGCTGTACAGTTGATAATAAAATAGTTGGCTGACCTATATCGCTTAGAGGTAATGAGTTAAATATATATGGTGTTCCATCATCTGTGGTGTATTGCATTGAACCAGCTGTCCAAGGATAAAAGCCATCACTTAGTTTAGTAATAGTATTGTCACTACATACGACAAGATCTTCGAGCCTTCTTAGGGTCGCTTTAATACGAAATTTTTGCCAAGCCATAGCTACGAGTGGAAACCCTCCATCTCCTGGACACTGCATACCTGGAAGCGGAATCTTTACTCGTAAATGACCTGGTGTAGCCCTTAATTGAATTCCCCTGTCAGTTGGTAGGTTTGTTATAGGATCGCGTACGTCATTTAGCCCTCCCAGAGTCTGTTGCAGAAAACTACTATTATAAGAACCCTCGGATAACTGTTTTGCAAGGAGTCCATCGCCACTCCACTCTTGGATTAAGAATTGATCTTGATAGAATTGGATTTTATCAAATAGAAAATAGCCAACGTAGTTCACATACCCAAATGATTTTTGGCCATTTGTACTGGTTATTGGAAATAGTCCATTCGCAACAGATGGTGGATAAAGAGGGCCACCATTATTAATGGGAAGTTCAGGAAGCCATGTGGGCAAATCAATTTCAAATTGACATTCAGTCATAACGTCTCCATAGGGGTCTATTTCAACTTCAAATGAATTCCCCCATGTAACGCCGTTAAGAGGTACAAATGTCTTGCGCTCCGCGATATGATGAATTGATGACGCATAACTTGCATCATAGGGGAATGTACTTTCTTTGGAATCTTTTAGAAAGTATGTGTCTTTATTGCCACGGGCAACAAGTTCAAATAATGCCCCTTGGCCGCTAGATTGATTAATGGCATTCATTCTATCTTATAGGAATGAATGAAAGCCAAGTTTATACTCCCATGTGGGCACCTAGACCATCATATGGCGAACTAAGCTGGTGAGCACACCAGACAGAAGAGAGATACCTAGCGCTTCGGGTAAGTTAAAGCGATTGGTAAGAATCACAAGGACGGCCAGAGAGGAGAGGAGAGCAACACCCATAACGCTCAGTCCCTCACTGATTAGGGCGCCAGCGCGAGCCTTGGCGGCAAGGAGTTTTGACATAACAAAGTGTGTTACGCCCGCCGTAAGGAGGGAGGCGAGAACCATAGTGGTCATGACACCCATCCAGTTTAGTTTGTAAGTGAACGCGGCCAGATATACGATGCCAATATTAAGAACAGAGATGAGAACAGTTTCGAGTGTAACTTCAGTCGCGTCTTTCATCATTTCTTATACTCTATATGGAGATTTTTTTTCTAGAATATAAATATCAATGGATACATTGGAATAAATGTCTGATGCGCCGCTTACGGAAAAGCGATTTATTGAGCTATTTGAAATACTATTTGAGAAAAAGATTGCCCCAATAAGAGCTGATATTAAGGAACTCAAAGGTTTTGTAAGTCATGAATCATCTGCTATTGAATATGAACTTCAACAAAAATTAGAGGAATATCTTTTAGATAAATATCCACATAGAGAGTTATCCCCTTTTAAGATGAAGCGCATGTATGATCCAAAAACAGATGAAGAAATAACAGAATTAGATGCAGCATTTATATTAAAGCCATATACGACCAGAAAGGATTATACGCGATTAAAAGAACATAAATTGCCATTGCCATCAAAAGAGAAAATAAATAAAGATGGCTCTATATTTATTCTGGCCGAAGCAAAACATTATATAGATAAGGAGAAAATAATGGAGAAGCTGCGACAATTTGATAAAATTAAAACTATATTCTCAATGGCAAAGAAAGTGGTAGATAATCAGACGCCAATAGATGTTTCAGAGAAATTTATTAAAACCGTGCAGCATCATAAATTTCTGTCAGAGATTAGTGAAACCATGTTATTTTTTGGAGCGTCTGCATGGGAAAAACGACTTTTAATGGATTTCACAGAGGCATTGGATGAGCGCAAGCAACATATAGAAAAATTTATGGAGTCATCAGGAAATGAAAAGATACATGCATATAAAACAATCTGTGAAATAGAAAAAAACTGGTATAATTTAGATAAACTTCCAAATAATCCAGAATTAGCCGAAAACGAAATTATGACACTAAATACTATCAGCGGTGCAATGTCTCATGTTAAATTAATAAAACCATCTGGAAAACGTTTTTTAATAAATGAAGACAGAGTGACAACTGGTTTAATACAATACTCATTAAAAGGTGGTAAAACTCGCCGCAAAGAGCGCGCATCCTCTATAAAAATTGAATCTGAAGCCTCCAAATAAGATAATGTATCCAAGAATGTCTAATCTAGTTATAGTAGAATCGCCCGCAAAGTGCCAGAAAATCCAGGGATTTCTGGGCCCAGGATGGCGAGTTATTGCAACAATGGGTCATATTCGCGCACTTGAGGAAGATCTAGATGCAATTGGTCTTGACAGGGATTTTGAAGCGAAATATCAATTTATTAAAGAAAAGGCCAAAGCAATTAAACAACTTAAAGAAGAAGCCGCCAAGGCCTCAACAATTTATCTGGCATCCGACGACGATAGAGAGGGAGAGAATATTTCATATTCTGTTTGTCTCTTGCTCAAACTAAATCCGCAGACAACTCATCGCGCAGTATTTCATGAAATCACAGAAAAGGCTGTAAAGGCCGCCGTTAGTAACCCAAGAAAGCTTGATATGAATCGTGTAAATGCACAACAGACGCGCGCAATTCTTGATATGATGATTGGTTTCACAATGAGTCCGCTGCTATGGCGTTATGTTGGTCCCTCACTATCAGCTGGACGGTGCCAAACGCCCGCTCTTCGTCTAGTTATTGAAAGAGAGGATCAAATTAAATCATTCAGGGCCGCGTCTAGTTGGGCTCTCAGTAGTACCTGGACAACCCACGGGTTTAAATTTCCTGCTAAGTTGGAGGATGAACTGGAAGATGAAGAATCTGCACTTAACTATATGGAAATTGTAAATGAGACCCCCGCAGGTACTGTTCTTTCAAATGAAATTAAGCCATGGTCTGAGAAAGGGCCCGAGCCTCTTATCACAAGTACACTGCAGCAGCAGGCAAGCGCCCTCTTTGGAATCAATCCTAAAAATGCTATGAAGATTGCACAGAGACTGTATGAAGCAGGACATATTTCGTATATGCGAACCGATAAAGCAGTACTATCAGAAGAGGCGATAACAGAAGCTAAGAAATGGGTAACTGAAAATTATGGCGAAGAGTATGTGAGCCAGACCGCGCAAACAGATGCAAAGAAAACAAAAAAGAAGCCCAAGGTTGCAAGTGCTTCTATGGAGCAGGACAACGCAGAGGGTCCAAAGGCCCAGGGTGCGCAGCAAGACAACGCAGAGGGTCCAAAGGCCCAGGAAGCACACGAGGCTATTCGCCCTACCCACGTAGACATGACTACACTACCCGAGGGTGATTGGTCCGCATATGATAAAAAAGTATATAATCTAATTTGGCAGAGAACAATGCAATCCGTGATGGCCGCCGCACAAGGAGAGACTTGTAAGGTAAAAATCCAAATCAACGGCGATGAAGACTTTGTATGGGCTTCGCAATGGAAACGCACAACGTTTGAGGGATGGCGAAAGGCAGGAAAAGTTGCAAGGATTGATGATGATTCTGAGCATAGTGACGGAGATGCAACTGCATCTAAAGAGACGGAGTGGGCCATCGCAGTAAAAATCCAGGCAGGGGATAAAGTTAGTTGGCAGGATATGAAAGCAGAGCCAAAGGAGACTCGGGCGCAAAGTCGGTATACAGAGGCCACACTTGTAAGGGAGCTAGAGAAGTTTGGAATTGGTCGTCCCTCAACATTTGCCTCACTAATTGCAACAATTCAGGACAAGAACTATGTAGAGACTAAAGATATTCCTGCACGGGAACAAACGATTAAAGAATATAAATCCAGGCCGTGCACATGGCCGCCAGTAGCAAATGAGCTAAAGAAAAAGGTCGGTGCGGAGAAAAACAAACTAGTCCCAACTGATCTGGGTCGCTCAGTTCTAACATTCATGCTCAAGCATTTTAACGATTTGTTTGAGTATGGATTTACTGCACAGATGGAGAAGCGCCTAGATCAAGTTGCAGAAGGCCAGGAACAATGGAAGCAGGTGTTACGCGATATGTGGGCCTCCTATAAGGATAGATATCAGGATCTGAGCTCAAAGCAGCAACTAAAGGCCAACCCAGGAGAACCAAATGCACGCATTAAAGAATTCAGTGGAGGACTTAAAGCCGTTCAATCAAAAAAGGGCCCTCTGCTGCTGATTGAAGGTGCAACAAAGGAAGACACTCAGTTTCTGGGTTGGCCAGAAGGCATCCCATTTGACAGTATAACAGAGGCGCTTGCACTAAAATTTAAAGAAGAGGTTGCTGCTAAAAAGCAAGGTGCACAAGTGGGAGAATGGAATGGTCAACCAATTCTAAAAAAGACTGGAAAGTTTGGCGACTATCTGCAGTGTGGAGATGTATCTATTCCGTATCAGGCCGCAGAGGGACTAGAGAAGACAATTGAACGACTAGAAGCTAAACAGAATGGAGGCACAGGAGTTATTAAGCAGTTCAAGAACTATGTAATTCGCACTGGGCAATATGGCCCGTATATTATGAAAACGAGTGTTAAAAAAGCACAGTTTGTATCGCTACCGAAGGGCGTAGATGGTACAAAGTTGACAGAAAAGGAGGTCGAGGAGTATTTCAAGACGGGCCTAGAGGCAAAAAAGAAATGGACTTCATTTAACAAAAATAATTCTAAGAAATAGGAGGCAATGCCAGAACAGGGTGTCAAAGTTATAGGTAGTAATTCAAGATCATCGTCGCCTGGTGGCGATCCAGTAGAAGATCAAAAACCAAAAAAGTTTCAGAATGGTTGGTCTAAAGAGCTTGAGCGGCTAATGGCAGACTGGAGTGATATTGCAGTTTGTTATAGATGGCTACATGACAAATCTGATAAGACATACCATACAAAAACGCTAAGTATTAGTCTTCCAGTTATATTTTTATCAACTCTAAGTGGTTTCTCAAATATTGGTGTACAAGCTATTTTAGAAACAGAGGAGTCTAAAAAGTTTGCTAGTTTTGCAATTGCTGGTGTGTCGCTATTGGCTGGCCTACTAACAACAGTTGGAGACCGTTTACGGTATGCCCAGTTAGAGGAGTCACATAGAGTGGCGGCGATTTCATGGGGTAAGTTTCAGCGTCTAATTGCAGTAGAATTAGCATTGAAACCTGATGATCGCATGGATTCATTAGATTTCCTAAAAATATGTCGTGGAGAGTTGGACAGACTAATAGAGCAATCGCCAGCAATTCCAAAAGAGTCCATTTCTCTATTTGAGAAGAAGTTTGGCCAGATTAAGGATTTAAAAAAGCCTGATATCTGTGGACAGCTGGAGCATACGCGAGTATTTGAGAGTTCTGAAACCCGTTTGAAGCAGGCGGCAGTAGAAGCCGCTCTCATGTTAAAGCATCGTAAACAGGCATTAACAGAGTTAGTTGCACCGACAGTTGAGGGACGTATCAAGCGTGAACTTGATACGCGCATATCAGAAGCTATTGAGGCCAGAAAGGGGCGCCTGGAAGAAGAAATTGATAGAAAACGCCAAGAGGCTAAAAAGGCACAGGATGAGTACGAGCGTGTTCTCGAGGAAAGAAAGAAGAAGATTGAAGAAGAAATTGAACTAGAAAAGAAACGCCACACTGCAGTATTTGTTCCTAGTGGCGATGGACATGTACCAGTAGGTAAAGCGATAACAAATCAATACGAATCTAGATTGCAGAAAAAGGGCGGCGTAGAAAATAGAAATCCGAGCAGTCGTAATCCATTTACCAATCCAGTTATTCATCCAGAAGAAGAGCGCGATTCTGTCAATCCAAATGAGATTATAATTGTTGGTAAGGAGTAAATCTGTAATCTGGCCTCGGCGCGTTAATCGCGAGAAAATTTGAAATCAGCGTGGCGGCAAATATAGGGGTTGTAGCAAGCAAGTTCAAACTGCGTTATTCCCCGATTATCTATCTGTATCCAAGGATGAAGCTGAATGTGAAGAATACCGTTGAGTTGGCGACGCAGTTGATCTCGGTCGACTCTGTCTGGAATAAGCACAAGACTCAGGCGCATATTGCGATCTTGATGAAGCGCGGTAAGATTCTGGAGGTAGCAAGTAATGCAGTGGGCTCTCGGTCGCGGGGGTGTGGATTTGAGACGCGTACTATTCATGCAGAGCGCGCAGTAATTAAGAAGGTGGGGGATCTGTCAAAGCTAAATGGCGCAGTTCTAATTGTTGTTCGCATCATGAAGGGCACCCGCGAGGTGGGTAATTCTGAGCCGTGCCATTCGTGTCGGTGTCATTTGGAGAAGTGTATGCGGCAGCACGGGCTTAGGTCTGTTTACTACTCCGCATGATATACAAAGTACTTACCGAGATGTAAGATTAAATATACAAATAAAAAACAGAATATATTAATTTTTATTTGGCTATAAAACAATATACCGCTTAGAAACGATATACAAGCTTAGGGAAAAAGCATATAATAACTATAATCAGGCCGAGTATAATTAAATACATTTTTATTTTTTCCTCTTTGGTAAAGTGCTCAGTAAAAACATCAAATAGACCCCACATTGCAATCCACCAAAAGACGACCAGAATTGCTGGAAAGATGGGCATTTCTGGCATCAGCTGAGAAACTTAGTCGCCCCTCTTTAGAACAGTCTAAACACACGGCGCATATATAGTATAGCGTTAATATGTGGTCTAATATTGTTAAAAATGAAGATACCGTAGTTGTGTCTGAAGTAGAGTCTGAAGTAGAGAGTGTCATTTCTAATGAAACTAGTTCTGATGATAGTACAGAATGTGATGATTTTGAGTATATTATCTCAAATGGGTTTTCTAATAGGTGTTGGAAGGATGAGGAGGAGGCAGAAACGTTTGGATGGACAGTAAATCCTATTGAAAATACTATTAAGAGATTTAGGCTTAAAAAGCTAAAATCAGTCAATCAAAAAAACTATTTGTATGATAATGTATATCACTATATCTGGGAATTTAATCAAGATGTAAAAGCCCTAATTAAGCCCTCCAATGATCTTTGTATGCGCCTCCGTGCCCTAAATGAAATTGCAAGTGAGCCATTTCTAGAACAACCTATCGAGTTTTGGTAGTACTTTATTTGAAAAACATTTTTATATTAAAAATATATACCAATATTTTTAATATGAACGGCCCGTGTCGGGTTCGAACCGACGACCTTGCGGTTAACAGCCACACGCTCTAACCAACTGAGCTAACAGGCCAGGGAGGTTTCCCTCCACATACTCCGTAGAAGTATTTCTTTAGGTTCTGAACGCGGCCTAAATATTCTTTAAGTCCTCTCAATACGGGCAGGGCATAGTTTTCTGAGTATATTTAATGCATATTTTATATAAGATTTGAATTAATTGTATATTATTATTAATACAATAGTTGTAATGATAATAATAAAAGAATCTCGCGAGCCGGAATCGAACCAGCGACTTGAGGAGTATTTCTTAGACTCTAAATTGTCTACAATCCTCCGCCATGCAGTTTCACAGTATATTGAAAACTTCTACCAATTGAGCTATCGCGAGAAGGAGGTTTCCCTCCACTTATATCCGCGAAATATTCCTTTAAGTTCTAGACGCGCCTCTAAATAAATGGAAAAAATCTGCCAGAAGTGTACGATGGATCCGACCAGTCACTCCTTTAAGCGCCTCGCCGAGAAAAATGGCGTGGTCCTATATTATACAAATCCTACAAAGGCCAAGTTATACAAGGACAAAGATGGTATTCTGGAACACTACACAAATGCACTTGATAGTGTTAAGGGGCGCAAATGGGCCTGGATTTTTGATAGCGAGGGTTTTGATTTACGCCATGCTGCAGAAGTCGGTACAGGTATAGGAATTGCAAAACTCATAACTGGCAAATACGGCGAATACCTGGAAGAGATTAAAATTATCAATCCAACCTGGCATATTAAGACCATGCTGACCGCTATTTGGCCATTTCTAAATGAGAAAACCAAACAAAAAATACATGTTTTAAGTGATCGGTACTACAGCGTTCTAGAATTTCTTTAAGTAGTCTAAGTCACCTCTGCAATCTCTCTAATAAACCCCTTGCTATCATCTTCGTATTTGAAGAGAAGTTGCGAGATTTCGGCCTGAGTATACGTGTAATTTGGAATGCTATCCACTTTATATTCCACGAGATCCGAGCCATACCATTTCTTATAAATTTGGGCAACATCTTCTGCGCGCAGCTTCTTAAACTCAATTTCCATATCAATCCGTCCAGGGCGGAGAAGTGCCGCGTCCACATACTCTTTGTGGTTTGTAGTCATAATAATAACACGCCCAGGGCATTCAACCAGACCATCAATAACTTCCAGAATTCCGCCAAGTGTTAGTTTATCAGAATTATCCCTTTTAAAGCTCTTCTCTCCTTCTGTCCCACCGCTAACAGCCTCTGCAAGCTTTTCAAGAAGTAGAGGCTCTGACTCCTTTTTAGTTACGGCCGCGTCTGCGCTAACAAGCCGCCTGTCTTTTACAATATCCTCCCAACCATTGCAGTCAATTTCCTCAAATACATAGATTCGCTTCTCCTGCGGCACACCAATCCGATTTGAGAAGAATACCTCTTCCAAACGCTTTTTAGTCTTGATATGAGCCATGGGAACAATTACTAGACTCATATCTAGATAATTCGCAATAGCCTTGATACAACTAGTTTTACCAGTCCCTGGCTCGCCATAAAATAGTAGACCGAGAGTCTCGGGTAGACCAAGAACCGCATATTTTTCCCTTCGCACAAATGCATCTAGCCGTTTAATAAGCGCATCTTTTCCATCAAAGAAGAGATTATCAAATGTTTTACTCGTCTTGAATTTTAGATGATTACACCAATCTAGCTCAACGCTGCTCGGATCATCATTTGGCTTACCAAATCGTGGCTTAATAATGTATTGATTCACTTTATTTTTGTTGGTAATAGCTCTTTTATGCTCTTCAACAATGCCATTCATAAATTCCAGAATTGTATTGAATGATTTTGTAGTAATGAGTGTAATATGCACAGTGAGGCTATCAATAGCAACAATCCCATCTGACTTATTCGATTCACGCTTTTCGCGTGTGAGTGTAATTTTGCATTTAATATCAGGCGCTAGCTGGAACATTGAATTAGAGGATGGTACTACAACAACTTCACCCTCCTCGAATACGTCATTGTGTGGAAATTTAACGGCGGACGCGGTTGACATCAGATGCTTATCGGCTTTAACAACAGTGTTGATCTTACGAAGCAGCGCCCACATAGAGGAACTAAATTGACCGTAAACATGATTTTCATCAATATTTGTATAAATCGTTCCTGAGATATCGTATCGTGTTTTACCGAACACAATAAGTGTATCATATATGCTTACTATGTTTTCCCATTTTTGAAACACTAGTCCAATGAGGAGAATAAATGGTATCCAGGCATTGTCCTTGCCAAGAAAGAGAAGAATGAAAGAATTAATATCAAGTCCTGGAAGCATTTTGTTAGCGTGCACCAACCGAAACACCCTCCAGAATATCAATTTTTATTTGCGATGACTATGTCTGCGCTTACGAGCTTTTCTTGTTTTTCTGCGGCCCCAGCCAGATTGAATAGACACGGGCATTTGCATAACAGCACTACGATTTTGAGCTTTTTCTCCTAGCGGTTTGCGTGCCTTATCAGTTAGGGTGCGAATATTAGGTTTGCTTGCAGCATTTCCCTTTAAACGGTCTGCTTCGCGTTCAGCAACCAATGCTTCCTCATTAAGACGCTCTGCATCGCGGCGTATTTGATTTGCACGCCGTTCTAATTTTTGTATCTCTGTAGATGATATCTTTCCTCTCTTTGATGCAATACTCTCTTCAGCCCCTTTAGCGGCAACAATCCATTTATTAGCAATCTGTCTGGCATCTGCCGCCCATGCAGCAGCAATTTCAGCCTGACTATGCACTGTACTACGTTCTCTTTCTGTCACATTATATGGTATACGAGCATCTAATATTGGTTTAATACTCGGATTTTTGCCATATTGAATTGATTCATCAATATCTATACGACGGCCAGTTTCATCAAGAAAGTAGGATTGAATATCGGCAGATGTGGGGGTTGAAGATACCGAGCGAATTAAATCATTTACGCTCTGTTTGAATGCAGCCTGATGAGTGGGGCTGGCAAATCGTTTAAGACATCCTTTTCCATATGCATATGCATACTGAATTGGGAATATGTGTTTTTCTCTCTCCCCCCTCCCCTCCTCAGTAGTTGCACCATATTTCTTCATAGTTGTAAGGCGGCGCTGCAGACACTTTTTAGCCTTGGTAAACTTCTTAATATACTCTTGGCGGAGCCTAGGCCATTCGCTAGGATTATCACCTTTGCACTCTAAAGCGCTAAGGGCACGTGACATTCCTGATACGGTGGCCCTATCATCAATATCTTCGTCTTCTCCAGCGCACACACGGTGATACACCTGTGAATCATCCTCCCTCGCCCGATAGAATTCGTCCATACTATTTATTACAGCGATATTTTAGTCCGTAGATTACTTCAAACAGCTTTCACAGCTTTTAAAGAGTCCAGGGATAAACTGGCATTTTTGTATGCATTTAATCTCCTTTTGTGTTAGGCGCTTCTTAGATTTTTGTGTAATGCGTCCAGATTTTCCGCGAATTGTTACCATTTTAAAGCCGGTTTTACCCCGAATAGTGACGCGGCTAGTTTTAGTGCGTCCTTTCCCACGATTGAATTCGGAGTGTGTTTGTACAGAATTGTAAATGAACATTCTATTCTATAGGGTCTAAAAAACTAACTCAATAGTGTATAGATGCTTAATGTCTGAGCCTATCGAATTAAAGACTGTACCGTCAATGCCTGGGAGCATAAATGAACTAATCAGTACAAATAGGAAACTTAGACGCCCCCCGTCACTTTCAGAATCGTTTGCGTGGGAACCTGAAAATATTGCGCGGGTGCAAGCACTGGCACTAGCACAACCCCTCCTGCCTATACCCGAAGTCGGTACTGCTATTGTTCCAGCAGCTCTAGACAACAAGCCCACGCCATGGAAATACGAAAAATATACTGTTGAGCTAGTTATTAAACTTCTTCTCCATATAACGCTCATTTCAGTCTTTGAAACACTATTTTACTTTTTATATGTATCATCACTTGAAAATAATGGGATTATTAAAACGGTTGGTACATTTATTAATGGAGCTGCGGCAGGGTGTAAGAATATGTCCTCTATAGAAATTGAGGTTGTTAATGATATTCTTGGATCATTCCTCAATGCGTCTCAGATTGTAGCTGCGGGCAATCTAGAGGCCGCAGAGAGAGCTACTTATAATAAAAACATTTCAAACCAATCATGGTATTATGTGGGTGGAGTGAGCGCATTATTTAGCGCAGCGCTAGTGTATGTTAGGGCACGTAAGATAGATGTTGCATGGAAAGTAGTTATACTTGAAAATGTTGCGATGGTATGTTTATTGGCGCTATATGAGCTAATGTTTTTTGATACAATTATATACCCATATGAGCCAATTTCTACAAAGGAGATTGGTAGAAATGCCATCCAGGAATTACAGCAACAATGCGGGTTATTGACGACCTAAATAAAATGTTAATATACTATATATAGAAATGCGCTCATTGGTCGTGGCCCTACTATATGCCTTTACGACTAGTGCCTTTGCTGCTAGTACTGTAAGTCAGCCGTGTAATCAAGTTGTTCCTGAATGCAATGGAGAATGGACCTGTCCTGCGCCAGTTACTCCTTCATATGATCCAAGATACGGTATGATTTGCTACAGTGAAAATGGTGTCGAATCATTTTCAGTGGGGTTAACCCAAATGTGCCCCTTGGGGGGAAATATTATTGATGGCAGCTGCCAGGTTATTACTCCAGCAACCTCCATTGGCTGCCCGGACCAGACAGAACCTATTATAGTTGATGGCGTAAATAGCTGTGTGATTAAGTATCCTATTTTTTGTCCACCTGGATTTGTGTACTTTAGAGAGTATCAAACTTGCAAACCGTTTATAACTGCTCAGTGTGTAAATAAAACTGAGTGTGGGTATTATTGCTATGATGGGCTAGTCCCTGTGCACCTGACAAGTGCCTCAGATGATTACCCTGTATGCCTTTACAGTAAGAAACCTGCGACTCCTGTGGCCGATGGCCAGCTCGGATGCACACCTCCTGAGGTTCTGATGAATGGTGATTGCCTAGGATACTACGATGCACTATATAATGATTGTGGTCAGAATTCTAGTATAGCATTGACTGTAACTGCAACGCAGACTGCTAAACCTAGTCCTGAGCCGTCCAAAGATGCGCCTAGCGCGAGTCCTGAACCCTCTAGAGATGCGCCTAGCGCGAGTCCTGAACCCTCTAGAGATGCGCCTAGCGCGAGTCCTGAACCCT
>JACCDP011496063.1_pt1 | contig 36387 bp, 22 predicted proteins | sample 7445841 | NCBI WGS metagenome assembly JACCDP01 (sample SAMN15323441, study PRJNA562643) | freshwater metagenome | isolation source: river surface water | place: USA:Blue River Watershed | collected 2017-08-17 | reverse complement strand
GTTTTGGATACACAAAGCCCCTAGATAACGGAAGAGGCGGCGCTATATTACTAGATAATCATATTGCTTATGAAGAAATTAAAAAAATGAGATATGACGGTAGAGATTTAAATATTTCTCCTTGGGTTGAGCAACAAGAATTTAAATTAGGATTTCATTATAAATTAAATCCTGAGGAATGCATAACCGCCTTAGAAAAACTTAAAAATTACAAAGAAACAAAACCTTTTTTTGTAGAATATCCAGATTGTAGGAAGATAAAGATTGATTCAAACAAATAACGAATGGGATCCATTAAGAGAGATTATCGTTGGTTCTGCTACTAATGCACATTGGCCGAAATTTTGCAAAAAATTTAGAGATTTAGAAAATATTACTTCCTGGAAAGAAACTCCAGTACCTTCGGGAACCGTAGACACAAAAATTATAGAAGAAACTAACGAAGATTTAGAAAAATTTGTCGAAATATTAAAGTCATTAAATGTAATCGTGCATAGACCCTTAGATTTGGATTTTAAATCCTTTGATGGTATGTATAATTATTGTCCTCGGGATCGAGTTCTAATTGTAGGAAAAAATATAATCGATGCACCTATGTTATATCCTACAAGAAAAAAAGAAATTAAAGCTATCGAACATTTGTTAGATTCTACCATTATTACCTGTACAGAAAAAAATGTTAGATTTGATGCAGCGAATGTATGTAGATTAGGAAAAGATTTACTTTATCTAGTCAGCGATAGCGGTAATCGTGAAGGTGCTATTTGGCTACAAAAAATTTTACCGGATTATAAAATACATATTCTAGATAATATCTATAGCGGTGTGCATATAGATAGCACAATATCACCAATTAGAGAAGGGTTAGTTGTTCTTAACGCTGATAGAATAAATCACAATAATCTCCCCGAAGTTTTTAAATCCTGGGATAAGATATGGGTGTCCGGTGATGACATAATCCCGCAAAGTTTTATCGGTTATCCCTATGCTAGCAAATATATCGCATTAAATTTTCTAACTGTGAATACTAATTTAGTTATATGTGATCCTAAACAACTTTATCTCAGAAAAGAACTTAGTAAATATCAGGTCGAAAGTATCGGTGTTGAATTAAGACACAGTCGTACACTAGGTGGCGGACATCATTGTGTCACATTAGACCTTTTAAGAAAATAAAATGCAAAACTATTCTCAAGACATATTTTGGAACAACATTCCTTACTGGAAAGATCGAGTGTCTCGAAAATTAGGTTTTCTATATAATTCTACCGTAAGAGGTACTTTTCTTAAAGATATAAAAAATCCCTATATAATATGGACCGGTACTGGAAGAATTTCTGCACTAGAGCAAATGACCCTAACATTAAAAAGTCAAAATAAAATAAGAAAACATAATTTAGAATTTTACTTTTATCTTTACGAGCCTCTCTGTGCAAAAATAGGAGAATATAATCGTAGCTTTTACAGTGAGTTTCCCTCGGATGTAAATCTTAAAAAAATTACTGCTGACGAATTTGAAAGCATCAGAATTTTTGTAAAAAATAACAATATAAAAAACTTTCGAATCTTCACCTCTGATTACAGGATTAATTTAATTAAAGATAATTATCCTGATTTACAGATCAACTGTTTAGATCTTTTTCTCAGAGAAATCGCTCAAGGATATAATCAATGGCCTATATTAGAAAACAAGATATCTAAAAAATTCTGGTGCGGAAATTGGAGATACACTGCGCATAGACATATTATCACTAGTTATCTTGTTGGTCTTGACGGAACATATACTTGGAATTTAAAATGTTCATATGAACAATTAAAAGAAAATAATTGGTTCGATTTAGAAAAATTTAAGACAGAAGATTATAAAAGATATGAAAAATTAGTAGACGGTGTTGAGTTTCTAAACAATAATATTTTATCGATAGATGTAAAAATAGATGCTCTAACCGTAGACGAATTTCAAAACGTTTTTATTCCTGGAAGTAAGGCACCTGACTGGAGTGATGATTTTTTAAAGAGTTATAAATCTAGTTTTTGTGCGGTTATAAATGAAACTAGATATGCACAACCGTTTGGGTATTTCAGTGAAAAGACCTTAACTCCAATATTTTCAAAATTGCCTTTTATATTAGTAGCACCACCACGTAGTCTTGAATATTTAAAAACTTTCGGATTTCGTACGTTTGATAAATGGTGGGATGAAAGTTATGATCAGGAAGAAGATCATCACAAACGAATTATAAAAATTTTTGATGTAATAGATTATATAAATTCTAAAGACATCGAAGATCTAAAAAAAATCTATGAAGAAATGAAAGATATATTAGATCACAATGCGTCGATAATTAAATCTCTGCCTTATAATTCTCAATCTTTGTAAATTTAATAGGTTGATAATTTTTAGAAGTATTAAGATTTTGATTGGGGATCTCGACGGAATATTGATTATACTCTCCCCATTGTCCTTGACCCTTCCAAGAAAAATTAAAGCTCCATTGCACTGTCTGATTTAGAAGAAATTCTTCGTTAAGCAATTCAACGAATTCCTCATTACTTCTTCCTTCCATTCCCCATTCTGGTTTAGCTATCTTTCTAGCACGTACAGCGGCATTCGCCTGCATTCTAGAAAATTCTTGTGCATAAAATGGTCCGTGGCGTTGAGGAGATCTAGTGTCATTCGTAGGATCGTAAGCCTGTTGAAAATCTATCTGGAAATCAGCTTTCCATTCTCCTGATTCTGTAATTGAAAATTTATAAGTAGCATAATATTTTCCTGAACCGAAATGTTGACCAAATTCCATTTGATCTAGCTCAGGCTCAAATTTAACTTCAATATCATATCCGCCCCTAGCTCTCCACAGTGTTCTTAGAAGAGGCCACATTTCATTTACTAACGAATCAGCATACGGATTAATATCTGTTTTTATAATTTCATAATCAAATTTTTCATAATTTATATCTCTAAAAAGAGTTTCGTTATGAAATTTTAAATCATAATGATATTTTTTGAGATCGGGTCGACGAGGATAATCAAAAGGATAATCAGTGACTAAACTATCAACAAAAATATTAAAAGATTTAACTCTTGTATGAACGTGAGATCCACCTAATTTAAAATCTTTTGTGATCCAATATCCAAGATACTTTTGACCCGAAATGTTAAATTTGTAAGGATTCTGACCGGCAATCGTCTCAGCTCCAAGACCAAAGCCCATACCGGTTCCAATATTATTAATATTATTATTACGATTCCTCCATAGAAAAGTCATTGTGTCTGCGAAATCTTGATATGTTTCTGTCGGGAATCCCACGATCCAATTAGTAGCAGCATAGATTCCTACTTTCTTTCCATCAATAAAATTTTGCTCCATCTCTGCAACAGTCACACCTTTATCAATATCATCTAAGACTTTTTGACTACCCGATTCACATCCGTAATTAAGTGCGATACATCCGCTGTCGGCAAGGTCCTGTAAATATTCTAAGTCCATACGACCATCACACCTAGCATAACCTGTCCACTTGATTTTTAATCCTTTTGCAATTACACCTTTAGCAAAAGCTCTTAATTCTTTTAGATTCCCGTTTACAAGACTGTCAATAAACCAAATTATGTCTGTACCTTTATTATAATACAACCATTCAATTTCTGCCAGTGCATCTACAGCCTGCCTCTGTCTATACTTCCAAAAATGTGTCTCTTCACAAAATGTACACTTTGCTGTGCAACCACGACTTAGTTCACTGTTAACACCGTTAGGTATTTCGTAATCATTAAAATCAATGCTGCTATAATCTGGTAAAGGTAGGTTGTTTAAATTTATTCTTTGTTCTTCTGGTTGCCTGATATATTTTGTAGTGACTGGAAAATTCCCATTTTCTATATCGTCTAATATATCTAAAATTGCCTGTTCGCCTTCACCGTTTACTACATAATCATAATACGGTCGAACATTAAACCAACCATACTGAACATTAGATCCACCAATAGCTATTGCTACATTAGGCATTCGTTTTTTTAATTCTTGAGCCATCCATTTGGTAGGCTCAGCATTAAACTGGTACATAGTAAAACCAACAACGTTTGGTTCGTAATCTATTATCTGTTGTATGTATTCTTCTAGTATCTCTTCAAACAGTGGATGAATATATTTGTAATAGTTGTCGTCTATCCATCTCCAACTAGAAGCCGAGTTCCATAATTGAAACTTAACTTTATTTGTATGTTTTAATTCTTCTTTCCATTTTTTATAACATTCCGCATTTGCATCCAATATTCTAGTCTGATACCCGGCCTGTTTGGCCACAGCCGACAATCTTGCTAGATTGAATGGCGGAAAGTAAGCTGACCACTCAGGAAGAAGCACTAACATAAGTTTAGTTTTTCTAACTGCATAATCTATAGAAACATCTGTGACATTTTTCTGTACAGTAGGTTTTGCATATGGCGCGATCGCCTTAAGCATATTAAGATGACGAGCATCTGCATCCGAAGGCAAATCTCTAGCTTTAGACTCTTTTTTAAGTTTTGTAAAATTATATGCCATATTAATTCATTCTTTTAATAAAATCTTTTTTCTTTTTCAGTATATTATAATTATAATCACAAATTTTCTTAGATTCTACTAAAAAATTTATCAACTGCTCATCATTTAAATTTATCAATCTTTCTACTTCTTTAATTATTTTTAGAGCTCTGGCGCCATCGTCAGTTTCTAAATCGTAAGATTCATCAATAACTGTATCAAATGTTTTATATCCCAGTTCTTTAAGATATCTTAAACTATTGGGAACAGAAACTAAAACAAATGGATGCTTCATTGCTATAGTCTTGAATATTTTTTCGCTTAGAAACGGAATGCCGTCATATCCCGGTTTTGTGTGATATGTAGTTTCATTGACTATACTAAAATAACTATTTAGATAATACCTGTCAGTTGAGTTAGTCTGCTCAGCTCTATTTGTGACAAGATCAGAAGTATCAAGATACAAAGGAGGTAATGATCTGATATCTTGATTTCTTTCAAGTATCTCAAGAATCATTTGATCATTTCTATAATAATTCAAAAGCTCATGCAATTTATAATACCAATTGTCTTTAGCTTCATCAGATTTACCAAAACTAATAAACCCTTTATCTAGTAAATTTTTATCTTTCAACAAAACCATCATTAATGGTCGATGTAATCTCCAGCGTCTGTTAAAATTAATAAATTTTTTATCATATTTTTTTATTTCTAAAGTTTCTAAAGGTGTAGTTAATTGATGAGAAATAACGTCCCATAATTGGTACTCAAATAAACTAAACCATTCTACCTTTATTTCCTCTAAATTTAGATTTTTTGATAACGTTTTAACATAATCTATCATTGTAGGTGCCGATGACATAAAAATAATTTGACTAGCTGGTATTTTCCCTGTAGCTACTAAATTATGATAAATTCCATCTGCCGAATCGAGAAAAGATTCTAAAGAATTATCTAATACTAAAAAAGCTTCTTTGTTTTTAATCTTTGTTAAAATTTCTATAGGAACAATATTTTCAATATCGTATATACCGAAACTGTTAACACAAGAGAATTGAATATAATAATAATTAAAATTTTCATTGTTCCTTGCAGACACACCGGAAGATCCTTCGACCATTAACAACTGCGGTGTCGATGGATTATAAGTTATTAGATATGGCAAATTATTATTGTTTAAACAGGTCATCAAAATCTCACAGGACGAGGAGTCTGCCATTTTATATCAGAAATTGCTTTCGCACTATCGATCATATTTTCATAATAATCTATAAAATTAATTGTCTTATTAGTGAACTGTATTCCAGGAAAAGCTTTTTGCAGGTATTGATAATACTGCCTGGTAGAAGGATGATAATCAACCGTTTGTCCTGGATTATGATAAATCGATCTAGAAGGCCATTCGTTGTTTAATTCAATCGTCGCTAAATCTGGTTTTATTTTTTCTAACGTATCTTGGAAAAGATAAAATATATCATTGTTTAATTCTTTGTCATACTCTCTATCTAATTGAAGAAAATTAAAGGGCATCATGTTAAGCATATGGCAGTCAACATCTAGATTTTCTAAAAATCCTATAGTTAAAGAAATCAAAGACATATCTCTTAAAATATATCCTCGAATATCTGCATATTGCCTAATAAATTTTTCATCATAATAATCTTGAGTAAAAATATTTCCCGGAGTTTGCCAATAATTATTAACATATCTATCTTCTCTTGCTATACCAGACCACATACACATCACTAGATCATTTTCATTAAAATTATGACGATGGTGTGCTTCGACTATAGACGAAGAAATAAAAAGATTACCTGCTCCGGATTTTCCGTAATTATATGACTCAGGTATTTCTTGAGAGATTATATCAGCCCAAGTTGGCCAATGATACGCTGTCATACTACAACCAAAAGCAAAGAATCTTTTGTATTTAGAAAAATCAATCATTCAAATACTTCTCCGAATTCTTAATAGCCAAGTTTAAAGAATTTCCATAGAAATCTGTTGACCTAATTAAATTAAAATTATGCATTATAGAATCTCTTGATTCGTTAATTCTTTTAATTTTTTTATCTTTAGATAAATTTATCCACCACTTTAAAACATTATGAGTTTCATTAAAACGTTCTCTATCATCTTCAATGTCGTTATATCCCGGATCTATTCCGCACCAATCTGTTTTAAATCCCGCACTTTGTAATTTTCTTAGAGTACCTTTAGAAGATAGCAATATTAGAGGATGCCCAAAAGCTATAGGTTTAAAAATTTTCTCGGTAGGAAAAATTGTTTTTTCCTCAAATTTTGTTTCAGTCACAAATGTTATCAAACTATTATGATAAAAATCTAAATTATGAGCTTCGGCAGCATTTTTATTAGACCAATCTCCGTCAATGAATCGAGGATAATTATTTTTTAACACTCTGGTAAAAAGATTAATTTCACTATCTACTAAAAATGCACCATAAGAATCAGTATTTGACATTTGATTAAATGTAGCTAATCCGTATGGCATTAATTTATTTCTATCTAAAAAATATATATGAGCGCCTCGATGCGATCTGTAAACTCTGTTTAAACTATTAAAATCATATTTTGCCGAAGACAAAGAAATATCTATAGCTAAGTTTTCGGGAAATTTTTTATTATAAAACATCTGTGTGAAGTGACTCGAATATTGCACTTCAAACATTTTTGGTGAACCAGTATCATTTAACCACTTATTATAATCATCCTCAATATTCATATTGCCCTGAAGTATTAATACTGATCCGGGTGGCAGGTCACGTTCAATCATTGACTGAGTAGTGGATTTAAATGCATCAATATATTCATTGATCATTTCTCCTCCTTCTTTATCAGCTGCGAAAATTAATCTTAATTTTTTTGATCTCACCAAAGAACATAGATCTTCAGGCAAAAAATAAATTATGTGTTTAGAAGGAACATTAGATCCTTCGGCATGTCCGGACCACCATACAGGATCTCCATTTAGGTCAATAAAATAACAACCAGGCTCAGATGCATTTTCAATCGTATCAAACTGATATCCAATTCTTGATAATTTAGATTTTAATACCGTGCCTCTAGAAACCAACCAAAAATCTTGTCCGTTAACAGCCTGAAGATCTTTAAGATTCGATTCTGCCGGCAATAAATTGTCAAAATATATTTTCACTGATATAGTCCTTGCATCTCAGGAAAAGTTTTTAGAAAATTCCTGTTTCTTATTTTATCATAATAATTAGTAATTTCTATAAATCTTTTTCTTAGCTGTTCATCATATCTTGAATTTTCAAGATACATTACTATTTTATTCAATTCTTTATCTATATTCTTATTGTATGATCTAGATTTTATTTTATCTATTATTTTATTTTTTAAATCTTGATCGATTATATCTGCGCTATAATAATTAGGATTTATTATATTATAAAAAAAAGGTTGATAATGTCTGATATCGAACAGTTTATTTTCAAAAATATAATCTAAGAAATCTGTGATTGTAAAAATATTAAACACCGATATAACAGAACCAGAATTTATTTTGACGTAAGGTGTTTCAGTCCTTATCTTTTGTATATTACTTACTACATCCGACCATACTGTACCTTCTCTGATGTATTCTGCTCGTTCACCCCAACTATCTAAACTGGCATTAACCGATACATTTGAAAAATGTTTCCATAAATCTAAAACAGATTTGCTTTTATACTCAAGCCGACTAAGATTAGTGTTATATTCGATTTCAACATCTGTATTACCAGAGTCAATAAGATATTGCAAAATATCATAATGTTTATCTGTTAGCAAGGGCTCTCCGCCGGCAAAATAAAATGTTTTTATATTCGGAAGTTGAGATTCGATCTGGGTATACAGGCTATCGTTATTTGATCCGCCTGCGATAATAAAAATTTCTTTGGCGCTTCCTTGTGCTCTATCTTCCTGTGCCCAGGTAGATGAATAAGTTGAAGAACAACTACGACATTTAAAATTACAAATATTGCTCCAACGGATATCAAAGTGTTTAAGTTCCATGTTATCTAGAGATCCGTCACTGTTTGTATTATCTATAAAATTTAAAAATTCTTTGTATTTTTTATTTTTACTTTGTCGAACACTTTCTATTCCTCGCTGTTCTTGCTGATAACAGCCCGTACATTCTTCACAAGATTCTCCTGCCAACATCTTCTTGCGTAGATTTTTATACTTTTCATTGTTCCAAATTTCTTCCAATGTATTATTTCTAACATTTCCTAAATTTTTGTGATGATCTGCTACACAACAAGGCAATACCGATCCGTCAGGGTTCACATACATATGAATCCAGGGATATATGCAGAAAGTGTTAGATACCATCGATCCACCCGCTTTTTCTTGCTAAAAATTGTGACCACAGTAAGTGTGCTTTTTCATTAGGATGATGAGAATGCAAACTATTTCCTTTGAGAAAAGCATTACATTTTTCTATTTTATCTACTTCTTGTAGAATAAAATTTTTATCATAATTTATATTTTTATGATCTTCATACATCTTTGCTACCCAATCAACTGAATAAAACATAGGTGAGTCTAATAGTACTCCCTGTATCTTTGAAGAATATTCTATCCAGCTTGTATCTATAACTTTAAAATTTAAATCATTTGCAGTGTAATTAATTTTACAGAAATTTTTCCATAATATAGGATCTATATTCAAATCCATATGTTTTTCTAAAGTCTGCTTATATTGTAAAAAAAATATTTCGTCATACTTAACAAGCCATTCTATAAATGAAATATTTGAAAGATAAAGGGATCTCAGCGGGTGTGAATTTAATTTTTTGAAAACACTTTTTTCTCTTGCTGGTTCGGTCATCTGCATACATAGATATATTTTTTTATAATTGAATTTTTTTATATATGATAATATTCTGTCTAATTCTTGAAACATATAAAAATTACAATTACCCGGAACAGCATATTGATAATAATCCGAATTTAACATCACTGCTATTTTCGGGCCAAAACAATGTTTTAATTGAGAATGAAAATCATATTGACGAATAGCAGTTGCTATTTTCGGTAATGATTCTCCATATGTCCAACTTTCGCCTATAACTATTAACAAGGATTCAGAATTCTTTTTTATATGAAATTCTGTCCACGGTGCCGGTGCTTCTACCCAATCTGGTTTTAAATTTTCATCATTTATTAATAATTCCGTGACATTTTTTACAATATCTATATCACTGCATTCATTAAAATTTTCTACAGAATAATTATACCACTTCATAACAAAGATCCATAAAATTTTTCAGCTTAGGAAAAGTTTTTGTAAAATCAGTTCCTCTCCTACGATCGTATTCTTTAAACCAATAGTAAAAATCTCTTCGACCTTCTATAACCTTTTCTTTAGGATAATGAGTATCCTGCATATAATCTACTACCCTTCGAAATTTTTCATATTCTAATTCTGAGAATTTAGTTCTGTCATTATCATCTAAATTGTCTATGATAAAATTTAAATGATCGTGCATATATGGCATAAACTTTTCTTTAGGTAGTATGTTCATGTCGTACTGCAATGGTTCTTTTAAAAATGGAGTATCAAATCTAACACGTTGCCATTTATTTTGATCAAACCCATTATATTTTGATCTCCATTCGAGTATTTTTTCTAGTAAACTTTGAAAGTTAGTGACTGTCAAAATATTAAATGTGATCATAAAAGTGATGGGAAGATTTGTTTTTGTTAGATAAGTATCTAGGTTTCGTTCCCATACATCTAGATTTAGTCCGGTCCTGATATATTCTGCCGCAGGACCCCAGGTATCTATACTCGTGAATATTTTAAAATCTTTAATTTTTTTATTAGCTACGAGATTGTTAACTTTATCAACTAATCTATCTATCAGAACAGGCTTTACACCAAAGTTAGTGTTAATATTAAGTTCTAAATTGGGCAAAGGATTTTTTTCGAGATCTTCTAATAAGCGCCAAGTACTTTGTTGCAGTAAAGGCTCTCCTCCTGTTATCCTTAATATTGTTAACGTCTTTTTTACTTCTGGCCACCACCGCCACCATGCATCAACATAAGGATTGTTTTCTTCCTCGTAGATCTTAAACCAATCAATGTCATTTCTATGATTTTTAACCATATCATAAGGTCCGTGATCTCTGATTTCCTTATGATAACTGCTGCTATGTTTAGGATGGCAGTACCCACATTTAAAATTACATTCGTTGCCAAAAGAAATTTCTATGTATTGAGGATTGATGTTTTGATCCCAATCTCCGTCTTTGATCTGTTGATATCTCTCTGAGGTATAGATGCTGGCATTTCTTTCTTTGCGATCACTGATATAATCTTCTCCCAACGCTTCTATATTCCAACAATAATTGCAACCAACAGGTTTGCCTCCGTTAAGCATTTCTAATCGTTCATGTTTCTTTTGATTAGTATTATGTAATGCACTAGGATCAATAGTTATTTCTTCTACGGAGATTTTATGAGGTGGTGGATGATAACAACTGTGTGTTTCCCCTGTCTGCAAGTAGATAGTAGTATGGTGCCATTTTGCGAGGCAAAACGTAGGAGAGATTTCATTCATTATAGGAATGAATTTCTGTATTCTAGCTTTATCTTGCATCAAATCTCTCCTTGAGCCACTGAAAGTCATTAATTTTTTTCAATGCTTCTAGGTCTGTTTTATTTGTAGATCCGTATTGCCTACCTTCTCTAGCTCCAGCTAGTGCATATTCATCTGTGGTTTTCTCGCACCACACATCTAATCTAAATTGTGTTTCTGCATCATCTTGCCTATCAATTACTCTACTAGCTAATTTACAGCATTCTCTAAATGCACTTTTCCAACTATTGAAAGGATCTGTATTGAATGCTGTGATATTAGAAATTTCGGGCATAGGCCTAAACTGTTTCGATATGCTGGTCGTCATATCAGGTTTAGTTAAGTCCATATTGATGGTCTGCAATTTCGGCAATAATTTTACACCACCGTATCCGTAAATTAAGCCATTTACAGGATTTTTACTTTTCCATACATACACAGATTGCTTGGCATTGAAATCGTAATAAGGAATCTGATAATCAAAAGAAAATTCTTCAGTTATTTCAGCGTCTGCATCTACAACATAAAACATATCAGTGTTAACAGACTTGGCAGCTTCTATGTGAGCCTGATGTATACCTTTGACATCTTTTACTCGATAAAGACTATTGTTAGAAATTTTGTTTTTTAACTTTTGATAGTTCTGATCAGCGAAAGGTTCTTTATAAGATATAAACACGATGTCGTAGTGTATAGGATCGCTGGCAACTATTTGTAATTCTTTCTTATTGGTAAAAAATCTGTATTCCCATTCTCTCTGTAATATCTTTGCACTTTTAGGAAATATACAGATTCCGTCATAGTAATCGCCGTTCTTAAACACGTGAACATATTGTTCGTCCCATTTAGGAATTCTATAATCTAATACAAAATCTTCTCGGATTTTAATATTATCCCATACTACCCAGAAAAATTTAGTGAACGAATGTTTCTTTACATCCTCAAAAGTTTTGACATTTTCTAGTTTTTGAGCGTTAGGATATCGTGATTTTACTTCAGACCACCGTGTTTGATCTGCTATTCCTTGGCTGATAAAAAATATATCATACATTTTGATAATATGTTAATCCAAGATTAATAGTCTCGTCATAAAGGTCTAAAGTAAATTTACTCTGCTGAGAATCTAACCATGGCCAATCTAATCCTAGATGTATTTTTATTTTTTCTCCTAGAGATTTTATTTCTTCTATTAATCCGTCGCCATTGCCTTCTTCATAGGGATGACCATATTGATTCCAAATTCCCCTAAGGATTTCAAAATCACGAACCTCTACATAGTTCCAATCTGTACAATTAGCTAACCAGGTACCTAATCTTGCTCCATAGATCGCATAAGTTCCATTATCTTCGTGAGCTCCGACTGTACTCCACATACGGAGTCTGTGTATATTATGCCACCAAATACGTTCTTTAATTTCCTGTGGAGGAACCTTCACTCCATCTAACAGTGTCATCTTAACACCTTCTCGGAATCCTGCTCTCCACGCCTGGAAGGGTGAGCCTGTAATAATACTATCGCTGTAAACTCGAGGAAAATTACGATATCCATCTTCCCAACAAAAATCTACCTGGGCACGATCACTTTCACTATTTTCATGTGTTTTCATTTTTAGAACAAATTCTTTGTTCCATATCTTTAGTCCGCCATTGCCATAACGAAGACCATTGATGCTATTTCTACCGCACCATCCATAGACCTTAATCTTTGGATCTGTCATGTCAAGTTCGAGATTAAAAAAATCAGGATTGACAATGTTATCAGCATCTACGGTTATAAACCATTCAGTTTCGCTTAATTCGGCAGCAGCCTTATGTGCATGATCGCTACCTTTAACTCCGTGTACACGTTTAGCCCAAGGAACCTTGGTGCAGAGGTCAGCATAATGAAGATCTGCATTAGGCTCATCGTAGCTCAAAAACACAACATCAAACTCTACTATTTTCATATTTGTTTTATGATATAATTTTTTAAAACTCTGCGTGTGTAGATACTAAATTTTTCTGGAATTTTCACGCCATTAATAATTATTTTACTATCAATTAAATCTTTTAGCAAGATTGAATGCTTGGAATATAATACGTTTGGATCATTATAATCTGTTAGATAAAAATTCAACATCGTATCTCCGTCCCAAAGAATTTTTCGTTTAGCCACCGGTTGGTATTTCTCAGGTAAAACAAAAGTTCCTCCGAATTCTTCTGTTAGCTCAAAAGTAAAAGATCCATTGTTATCGTAAGACACAACAATATCAGGTCTATCGACATCTGACCACTTGCTGTCAACTATTCTATGTAATACATCATCAATTTTTGATACTAATTTCTTCTCAACTAATTCAAAAGTAAAATCTCTTAAATCAACAACACAGTTAAAAATACTGATCTTACCTTCAATTATCATTTCAGCTACTTCATTATCTATTTGTATTTTATTTTTTTCTTGTTTGTGAGCATGAGAAGGTCCTACTGATGTTATCTCTCCGGTCGTTTCGTCAAACACGGCCGAATAAGTCACAGGTTCTAATTTGATTTCATCAAAAAACAATTCTATTTCTTCCATGCTATCTCTTCTAATGTATTAATATTCTCATCTGTAATAAAATCTTTTTCTACATAATGAACTATATCTGTTTGTTTAAAATTTCCTATGGTCATATTTCCTTGTTTATTAAGATATAATCCAACATGATAAGTCACTACGTCAGCTGGCCAAGGCCAGTTCTGTATCATCGGTTTTAGATGAACTACCTTAGGAAACTCTAAATCATAAGATACCTGTCCAGATATATCTAATATCTTAGCCGACAACGCAAATGCTTCATCTGTTCCAACTATTTTTGGTTTATGATCGCTTAAAAATAGATTAGAAAATTCTTTCGGATATTCAGTAATATGTCTAACCAGAGTAAAAAATTCCTCTACTAAAGAAGAATCTTTTTTAAAGAAAGTATAAAAACTATACATATTAGGAAGGTCATTTTTTATAAAAGTCTTTCTATAAAAATCTCCTATTACTAATTCTCCTCTGTAGGTAAAAGATCTATTGGGGATATACAATTCACAATTTTCGATAAAATAATCTACCCAATGACTGTAATCTCTTAGAAATATCATATCTGTGTCAAGACAAACCGTGTATTCAAATGGAGTTAATAAATCCATATGACTTCGGCCGTCCCAAAACGATTTATCTCCCCAGTCAATAATGTGATCAAAAACCCATAGCGATTTAAAATTATCAATATACTTTCTATCATTTATAACAAGTGCTACTCGATCGTATCCTGGTTTCTGTGTATTTTTTATGCTCAAGGCTAATGCGTAAGCCATTTTAGCATAATCTGGAGTTTCTTCTGTTTGATTGACTATCAACAAATATCCAAAATTCATGTTAGTTCCCATAGACTATTAGAATTACGGACAATACTGGCCTTGTTCATTATATGGACATCAGTATTCTTTATCGAAGCTGCACAAAATTTATCTAGACCAGAATTTACCAAAAAAGTTAATCTACCATTTTTATCTACAGAATGCAATACGTCTTTGTCTATAAAAGAAAACACCGGCGGAAGATGTGCTTCTGCTCGAGTCTCGTTGCCATCCATGATATGTTGAGCTATGCTAAATGCTATATCATTTCTATAATTTTTAACATAAAATCTATAAAGGTCCGAAAAATAATCATAATTTTCTTTAACGTGAGCTAGTATAGAGAAAAAATTCTTAGAATATTCGTTTTTGGTAAACATTACTGTCGTGGCCCAGTATAGGTGTGGCCCAGTGTCTGATACGTAGGAATCATGATAACCTAATCTAGTTTTTCCTATAACATCATTAATACTTTGTCCTAGCAATACCTTATCACTGTATTCCCAGTAGTTGTTGAGATTATCTGAAAATACAAGAAAATCACTGTCTATTAATAAAGTCTGATCATAAGGTGTCAAGGAATATGCATCAGTACGATTAAGATTGACAAATGGAACAATCTTACCATCAGTTCCGTCGTGAAGTTTTCTCGAATTATCGGTTATTGGCTTTTCTACTGTAATAATTTTATCAAATATAGTATCTGCCTTGTCCCATATTCTACTTTCTCCCATCCAATCAATCGTAGGTTGATCGGTCACTAATGATACTGGTAATCCTAAATGTTTTTTTGCAAGAGCTCCAGATATCGTGCTCATTAAGGCATAATCGACATCTCTATTATTGTGTGCAAAAATTAATATTCCACGATTCATAGGTCTAGAAGTTTTTCTACAGATCTACTTTTTTTTAATTTTTGTGATGCTTCTAGATATTCATTAGTAGTGGTGAAATACCTATCTAAAATATCATCTTGAAATTTAGATAAATCTTCAATTAATATAGGATTTTCATTTTGATCCAGCAGAACTACACCCGTGTTTCTGCCTTTATCCAACAATGTCTGAACAAAACTGATCAATTCTCGATTGATTTTAAATATACCACCATTAAACCCGTAGGTTAGTTTAGCCTGAGTTTTTTCTTTTAATATTTTTTGTTGGATAGAAAAAGCTTGACGAAAATTGGCAAAATCTAATGCCTCTTTCAATTGATCATCCATAAGATCTCCTATTAACTGGGCAGTTTATTTATAGCCAGCTAACAGTGTCTAAAGAATTTTTAACTAGTTGAGATAGCAGATAGAGAATAACTTCCGCTGGTGATGTTCCAGCTACCGGATGGATACAAAGATCCGCTGGCTTTTAGCTCTTCGACTGTAAAAGACAGCGTTCCGTCGACTATTCCGGATGGTGGATTAGTTCCTGCAGGAAAACCAGAAGTGACGTCGGGGTCAACATAATCATCTTTTAATGTTATTCTTATTTCTAATTGAGTAGCTGTACCGGATGAATTATCAGCAACATCGGTTCTGGCTTCTAATCTAAAGTAATTGGCCGTATACGGTGTGCTTAAAGATCCTTGATAATAAACTTGATACGAATTTGTAAGGTTATAATAGTTAACTACACTGGTATTAACTGCTCCAAATGGTATTATGCCTGTATTATTTAAAAAATTTGACCAGGCATTATTCTGAGCAGTGGCCGATCCCCCAGTTCTCGTACTAGATATCCTAACTTTACCTCCACTATTGAAAAAATACCGTCCTATATCGGAGCTTCCAAATGTGATTGTTAGTGTTGCCTGCGCTTGAGCCGACCATGATGCCGAAGTACTTTGTGTGGCTTTTGTAGAAACCGATGATTGACCGGATGCTATTAAAAATCTATTAGAATCTGCAACCGTTAAAATATTGTCAAAATTCGGTATGATAGTAAAATCAACAGGAGCACCCTGAGCCACTGAAGCCAGTGCAGGTGGCTGAACACCATCTTGATGTACTCTAACACTTAAAATGTCATTTCTTAAAGCTATCCATTGTGCAGCAGTCACAATATTACCAGCAAATACGTCAGCGGTCTGTAAGACTTGACCATATCCTCTACTACCGGTTCCTGTTCCTAGCAGAAGTTGCACTTTATCTTGTAAAGTGTTGTAATTACTGTCGTCTATTTGATCGCCGTATGCCATAATTTATAGTATAATTGCTTCGATTAATTTAACATCTGTATTGTCACTAGTTTCTAAAGCAATAGCGAAAACATCAGGATGTTGATGAAAACTTGCGAAGATGGCACATCCACCTTCTGCTGCGACTAATCTATCACCTTTTTTAATTGATCCTACCACTTTCACTGGAACTCGGCCTTTCAGAGCAACATAAACACCACCTTCGAGATCTTTGTTCATCATAAAAGCAGGATTTGCGCTGATAACACCAATCGCTCGATCACCAAATATACAAGCACGAACTTCGGCATCACCACCGACAGTCATAACAGTGCCAACTTCGTATTCTTTATCAGCTAGATATTTTTCAGCAAGATCAGCATATTGCGCCGATGTAGCCGTACCTTGGAATATGTTAGCTGCAATATTGCCTGAACCATCTCTAGCAGCAATAGAATTGACTGCAACGATTGATTTAGCTGATCTGTAATTAACATCTGTGTCTACCGCAGCATTGTCAATTTTAATTCTGTCTGCTTTGTCAGCAGTTCCAATAAATCTATTTGCTGTAATATTTGCAGAACTATCTCTAACTGGAATCGTTTGAGATCCGTCACCAGGTATCGATACTGACGGTAATAAAGAATTTAATCTCTCTGCGTTAGTAGCTGTTGCCGCAGAACCTGTACAACTACCTGTTAATGTTCCTATTATATTTGCTCCTGCATAGCCAATCTGCTTAGTAGTAGCATTTATCATTATTGTTGTATCAGTAGCTAGAACATTTCCAGTATGTGTTCCTGTAGTATTTCCTGTGACATTTCCAGTTAGATTGCCGTTAAATGTTGTAGCATTAACTTCCGACCATCTCAATACTTCGGTAGAATTAGGAAGGGTTCCTCCTAATTTATAAGAATTAGATACTCCTGGGAATACTCCAGTCGATCGAACTATAGCTATGTCTCTTTCATCTGTGATATCAGTGACAGTTATTCTAAAGGTTATAGGATTTCCTAGCCTTTGTTCTATGATAGTGTCGTCACCTTCTATGCTAACACGCAAATCATTACCATCGCCTACAGTGAAACCAGGATCTTTGAAAATAACTTCTTCTACAAATTCATTATCACCTACTTGTAGGAAATTAGCAGCAGGAACACCGCCTAGTTGGTTCGCGTTTTGTGCAGTTCCCCACATAACATAATCGTCTGTGCTTACTCCGCTTACAGATTTAGCTAGAGTAAATCCTTTCTTTATAACTGAAAAATCATCGATAGCATTTTGCGTAGCATCTAAAGTGAATGCTGTTCTACTGAATATTCCAACTACTTTATCATCTGCGATAACTTTAAGCACTGTATGTGGACCAACATCAGTAGCGATAGTACCTTTGACTACCGCAGCTGAAATAATACTAGAACCCAGATCTGGGCTAGCTTCTGGGCCTACTAATGTGAATTCTGTACCTGTCCAGGCATATAGTTGTTTGGCTGTAGTGTCCCACCAAAAATCACCTGTGGACAGACCCGTAGGAGCTGTGGCACTGGCTTCTGCTCCGCCGGCTACTTTCCAGCGGCTACCGTCATAATATTTTAACTTCTTGCTAGAAGAATTGGTGTCATACCATATCTGCCCTGTTAAGGACTTTGGCGGAGCTGTTGTATTGGCAAAATTTTCTAATAAATGAATAAAATTTTCATTTTGTACTTCGCCGTACCCAGCGTAATTCTTACCCACTAATCTTAAGTCAGTAGTGGTATCAATAGTACCGTCAGATACGGTTACTAATATCTCTCCATTGAACTTATTAACTTGATATGCCATCTATATGCTCCGAATGTCCTTGTATTTATTGCTTTATACTATACGTGCTGCCGCTGCGTTTCTATCTTGTTCTAATTGTAGGTATTCTGCATCAGAAAGACTCGTAGGCACGCCCAGAGCCTTTTGCCTAATATGCCTTAAAATCTTCCAATCTGTGGTACTTAAAAAGTCTCTTTCTTTGGCATTAGCAAGATCTATGGTTTTTTGACTAGCGATTTCTGCTGAAACTGGAACGACTGATCTAGAACTAACATTAAAATAGTGCGTATTATTCAGCAGATTGTTATATTGATCATCTGTTATCTGCACAATAGATACGGAACCCGGAACCTCAGGTTCATAGTTTAGTATTCCAGTCACTTGATTATTTTCTATACATACGTGATACATTTTTAACTCCAGATAGCTAAGAAATTACCGCTAGGGGTGCTTCTTTGTTCAGTGTTCTGCACCCATACTCTAATTCTGTCTCCGAGCGTAGAATATTGTGTTCTTATGCTGTCATTGCCGTCAACACCACCAGCATAATGCACTGTATTCAAGGATGGTATAAATGCAACTAAATCGCCCATGTTTTTTCCGCTAGGTGGAAATACATCAAAATAGTTTGAACTGTTATTAAAACTACCTACCTGATTTGTATATCCCACGCAAGTAGAAACACCATAGGTGAATGTATACTGTGGTAATCTACTATCTACATATTGTTTAGGTGTGGCATGCAAAGCCGAAACTGGGTTTCCATTCAATGTCAAATAACCTGACATCGAATCTCCCGATTTCGACACCCTGCTGTTATCTGATGATGTCACTGTGATATCACTAGATCCGTCAAATGGTACACCGTTTATAGATCTAGCTGTGGCAAGTTTAGTAGCAGTAGAAGCATTTCCAGAAACATTACCGATTAAACCAGCTGTGATAGTTCCTGCTGCAAAGTTGCCGCTGCCATCTCTAACTACGACCTTACCTGCTGTGTTAGATGAACTAGCATCAACAGCTATAGTGGCTGCAACATTTCCGTTCCAATTGCCTAATGCAGCAGACGTTATAGTATTGACTAGGGTTAGATATGATCCTTTGGTTAGAACTTCAGGAGTCCCTAAATTTCCAATTGCTTCCCAAGTAGGACCGCCGGGTCTAGCTTTTAAAACATAGCCGTCTGCACCAAGTCCAAGCATAGAAGTTGTGTTGGCTGCGGTTTGATAAGGTATAGCACCGGCGCCGCCACCGACAATATTTGTTGATCTAGTAGCTAAGGTCGCAGTATCTGCATTTCCGACTAAAGTATTTGCATAGACTTTATTCCATTGTCGGTTGGGATTACCTAGATTGCCACCGTTGTCAACTGTCGGAATAAATGCAACAACAGATTCCGAACCTCCTAACAACAAATTATTTGCAGGAGATGTTATAGATACTGCGGCTCCCGGAACTATAAAAGTTAAATTATCATCAGAAGTATATAATGTTGTTTGCAGTCCACCTGTTAACGGTGAAGCAAGATTAGACTGTATCCCTGAATTTCCAACATTTAACCAATTTAAAACAGTGAGATTAATCAACGAACCGACGGTTTCCAAATTAGAATTAACTACATTAGCAGCTAATTGATTACCAGTTAGAGTATTTGCCTCAACTCCAATTGTTATATCTTGTAGTCCGGTAAATGTCACACCGTTAATTTTAGGACTTAATGCCAGCTGCCTTGCTGCATTCGCTGTCCCTGTAAGAGTCGCACCTATAAAAGTATTAGCCTGTACTACATTAAAAGAACTAGTTCCAGATGCCGCAGTGACATTTCCTGTGACGTTGCCTATTAGATTTGCTGTTATATTACCTGCTGCAAAATCACCTGAGCTATTCCTTGCTACAACTTTACCTATAAGATTAGCTGGTGAAGCATCTACACTCCAAGTTGTTTCTACACTGCCGTCAAAATCTATACCAGAAATGTAGCTACCTTTTTTTAGTTTATTTGTAGTTGCAGCTTTAATTGTTATATCTGATTGCCCGTCAAATGTGGCATTGTTAATAAGTCTTCCGGTTGTTAACCTATTAGCGGTCGTAGCCGATCCTGTAATATTTCCTTGGATTTGAACTGAAGATCTTAAATTAATTCCTGCTACTAGATTGTTAGTAAATCCAGGAATACTATTAGTAGCATCTATAACAAATGCTGTATTTGTACATATAGCTGTGGTTATTCCATCTATATCTAAGAAAATTACTGGTCTAGTATTTCCGTCGCTATCTTCTAGGCTACCAGCTCTGGCTCTAGTAGTTCCAAAACCCGGTACTGCCTCAGGTCCTATAAATCCCCAATTGCTTCCTGTCCAAACATTAAGTGTATTAACAGGAGTTCTTAACCAAAGAGCTCCTACGCTAGGTTCGGGGGGTGGATCATTGCTTAGTATAGCAGCTCCGATTCTTATCCATTTTTCACCGTCATAGACGTTGGCGAGATTGGTCGTGGTGTCAAACCATATCTGTCCAGTTAAAGGTCTTGCAGGAGGATCATCATTAGCAAAATTTTCCAATAAGAACACAAAATTTTCATTTTGAGTTTCGCCGTATCCAACATAGTTCCTTCCAACTAGACCGAGACTGGTGCTGGTGTTTATAGTACCATCTTCTAGTACTATAAGTTGCTCACCGTTGAATTTGTTTATAATATAAGCCATCTATCGCTCCTGTTGGATTATGGTGGTAATACTGTATCTGATATCCACGACCACACACCAACCACTATCATAAATTCTTTTACAATTCTTGTTGTAGAAACGCTCTGTGCCGGAACTGTTGCCGTGCTAAAACTTAAATTTGTTAACCCATTAGCAGATCCTCCTACGAGGTCTGTTAAGAATACCTGTGTGCTAGGAGATCTTAAAGAGTTTATTTCAAAAGACGAAGAACTATTACTGATAATAGTACACAGTATTCTCGCTACTGTGCCGTTTCGATATTCTGCGATCGGTGCTAGATTGTTTAAAATGTTTGTGATAATATAACTATTTGATTTACCATCGGAAAGATCCATGCTAAAAACCAAAGGTCGAGTTTCTATAGTAGCATCAACATATTCTTTTGTAGCTGCATCTTGTGGTGCTGTAGGATCAGCCATTCCTGTGATCTTAGGACTGCCTATAAGAGCAACATTACCTGTTCCGTCCGGTTCTATCTCAATGTTATCATTGTTTGCTACCGTAGAAATTCTATTATTCTGCAAACGCATCTGCGTGACTGGAGGAGTTCCAGGACCAATATTAATAACGTTTTGTGTACCAAACGCTGTCACACCGGGAATACTAGTGATCGCAGAACCTAAACTATTTCCATTGATTACCAGAGTACCACCAATATACAATGCTTTGCTGGCTGCAAGATTTAGGCTTTCTGACAACTGCATATAATTGCTGGCCTGTATATAGTTAAAAGTTTTATCTGTAGAACCTTTAATTGTTATACCTGCTCCATCAGCAGTTATGTCAGTAGGGCTAGGTATACTAGCTATCGTTAAATTTTTATCTTCGATTGTGACATTGGCTGTGTTTACAGTCGTAGTAGTTCCGTTGACTGTTAGGTCTCCTTCGATTGTGACATCGCCACCAACAGTTAATTCAGAGTCAGGATATCCGCTGTAAACTGCTACTGTTCTATTAGATGACGTAATCAAAATCGCATCTTCTTGTGATGCACCGCGTCTAACGTTTAGCGCAAGAGTTTTTTCTGCGCTGGCATTTGTTAAGAAAACATTTCCGTTGGATACGAAAAGATTTCCTTGACCCGCAGCTCCAAAAATAAGTCCTAGATCGTTTTGAATATTAAGTTGGCCTGCATGATTATTAGCAGCCACATCGTTTCTAAGATATTTACTGGCTACTGCACCTCCTAGCTGTTCGCTGTTAGTAGCAGTGACATTAAATTTAATACCTGATAAAGTTCCAGCATTGAAACCAGGAATGATACTTCCAGAAAATCCTGTTATGTCGTTTTTAGGAGTAAAACTATTGGTAGAAAAAATACCAATAAGTAATCCGTTATTATAAAGACTGGTTATAACTCTGGTCTGATTCTGTGTATCTAATATACTTTCTACTTTTAATCCGCTTAGACCCTGAACACTAGAATATGCAGGTGCTAGTAAAAGTGGATTGGTCCCGTCAAAGAAATACAATTGACCTGTGGAATCATTAAACCAAAGATCCCCTATAGCCAATGTGCTAGGCTGTGTTGAGCTTATAGTAGCAGAACTGACTGGTAAGAATTGATTTCCTGTATAAACTTTTAGTTTAGATTCTGACGTATCAAACCAAATTTGTCCTCTGATAGGATGGGATGGTTGAGAAGTGTTAGCAAAATTTTCTAGTAGTTTGACAAAATTTTCATTAATTGATTCACCAAAACCGCTGTAGTTCTTACCGATAAGCGTCACATCCGTGCTTAACTCATCAATCTGACCATCAGCAACTGTAGCTACAATCGTTCCGTCTGTTTTATTAATTTGATATGCCATTTTCTATTTCCGTTTAGAATGCTGGTGGTCCAGATCTAATAATATAATTCAATGTTAAATAAGGATTCATCAAACCTATAGGAGTTCCTAATGTCACTCCTACACCTTTTTTAACTCCTCCCGAATCTTTTAAATATTGTGCTTGTCCAGGAGCAGTAGGTCCTAAACCAGTAGTTGCAGCAGCATCTAGAGTAGTAGTCACTGCAATAGCAGCGTAATCCTGTGTACCGCTCGACAGGGTATGACTGTGTTCCGGGATATTCGCTAAAACCAATCCCACTGAAGATTGTCCAGCTCCGCCTCCTAGTGTCTGCGCTAATACGTCAGCGACTCGACCGGCAGTTCCTCCGCCAGCGTCAGTGTATCCACCCGATACCAATGGAACTGCTCCGGCATTGTCCATATTATCTTTTCCGAGAGCAAATCTACCCCTTAGGTCCGGGAGTCTAAAAGTTCCTGCACCAAGCAAGGGTGCAGCACCATTATAGGTAGTTCCAATCACATCATACAGGTCACTGTACTTAACAATTTCAACTTCTGAACCGTCACATAACAAATATCCATATGGTGCATTAGCTCCTGCGAAAGGCATCACAGCTCCCATCGGTACTCCAAAATCTCCAACAAAAACATCTCTAGTCTGTTTAAGAAGTCCCGACGATGCACTACTGGCTTCTGATGCTCTATAAGTTAATACATAATCTGTTTTTTTAGAATAATTAGGAGCAGGTTCTGACTTACCAGAAATAATATTAGCGGTAAGTGTAGTGTTAAATGTTTTTGTATAACCGCCAGTTTGTCCATCAAACGTCACACTACCGCTGATAACGTCTCCTGTTAACTGAAAGGTTGTTATGGTATCTAGAGCGATAGCAGAGTTAGCTCTACCACTGATGTTTCCAGCAAGAACACCTTCTATAGTGTCAGCTATTACAGTTTTAGCTCTAATGTTCCTATATCTCTTACTGGAAGTTCCTATATCAAAAGTATCTGTTAGGCTAGGTTGGACTTGGTTAGTCTGAATAGTATTGGTCACGTTCAACCCGTCACCGATAATAAGATTCTTAGTAATGCTCATGCCACCAGCTGTTCTAATACTACCGTTATTCAGGTTAGTACTAGCTGTTGCATTGGTCACTATTAGGTTTCCGGTCAGCTGAACTGTACCATCAACATCTAATGCATGATCAGGTGAAGCCTTATTAATACCTATCTTATTATCAATAACTCGTAAAATAGTAGTAGGAATACCGTTTCTGTTGGTTTGTATATCCACACTACTACCTGCAGAATTATTATAAATTTTAGCGGCGGTTGCTGAAGTTGAAATATTAAAAGTTCCGTCAACACCTAATGTCAATCCAGAATTACTTCTAATATTGAATCCTTTTTCAGTAGTATTAACTTCGTCTGATCGTAGAAACTTTGATGCCGCGATTTCTCTTGATGTGCCTGTTGCATCGGTCACTACAAGTGCATCAGCTCTTGCTGCCGTACCATTTATTATAGGTAAGAATCCGCCGCCAAATAATGCTTCAAACGCTTCTTGCTCTGCAGATTGCAGATCTGTTTCATAAGGAATATTAACGCCTGATCTAATATACGGAAATCCTAGAATTCTTACCCTAGGAGTAAAACTGTCCTTACTAAAAATTATTACAGGCACATCAGAAGAATATATTACAGTAATGTATCTTTCTATGTTATCGCTGTCTATAATTTTTTCTATACTAGGACCATATCTTAAACCATCTACTGTGCTCTGCGTCGGTCCAACTAACAACCACCTCGAACCTGTGTATATTCTAAGTTGTTGGTTAGTAGTATCAACCCATAATTCCCCAACCTTACTATCTGCTACTGCTGGTTCACTTGGCCCTTTCTGAATTCCGCTAGCTGCTGTCCAACTTACATTATCAAATAATTTAAGAGTCGAGTTTTCAGTATCATACCACAGTTGACCTTCTACTGGATTTATCGGTTGCGATGCTGAAGCAAAATTTTCTAGAAGATGCAGAAAGTTTTCTGCAATAATCTGACCATAGCCTGTGACGTTTCGTCCTGGAAAAACTAAACTAGTATCAGTACTTGAGGTATTATCAAATACTGTGATAGCTGTTTTATTTTCTCTATCTGTAAAATTAACGGAATATGGCATTCTTATACCTCAGTAAAACCAGTTAAGCTTTGTGCTCTTATAGTATAATCGATCTGTAAGAGCCTATTAAGAGACTTTTGCACTGGGTGAAATACCACGTGTGTTAAGAGCTTACCTTCGCCGTCCGGATTATAGCTCTTTAAACCTAATTCATCAAAGACAAAATTTCCATCCATATTAACACTGTTGTCAAATGCTTCTTGACCTAGCGGCTCTCCATAATCTAATAAACAGGTTATTAAAATGTCGCTATAGGTCGCTCCGCTGATATGGCGTATCTCCATTTTATTTCTAACCGGGTCTGCGTTTTCTGTCGCATTTTGATCTACTACTTTATAATATGTTTGATTATAAAGGCTAGAGTTTACACCAACAGTATTTGGGGTTAGATAAGTGATCAGACCTGTGGGATCCACTGTGGTTCCACCAGATCCAAAAACCATTTGATAGATAGTGCCTTTTCCTTGATTAGAAAGACTCTGAACCATAGCCACACTCATATTTTCATAGTGTATGGCATTTCTTTTATCTATGAAAACTTCTTGAGTCTGGGGATCAAATATTTTGATATGTCCTTCAAAATAAAATCCGCCAGTTTCGTTTGGTTTTCCTGGATTTTCTTGGGTATTTTCGGTCATTTGTGTATCTTCTTCAATTATCGTATATTTATTCATACTAAAAACTCACTTATTTTAATCGGAGACTGGCCTTGATTCTATCGGTAATGCTGTAGATTTTTGGGCTATGAACTTAGGTATAGATCCTAGATTATCTAATAGGGTTATACCAGACGTAGCTGTAGTTTCCCCTCGATCGTACCAAACTTTTCCGGTCCGTTTAATAACTGTTATTCTTGTTCCAGCTTTTAGTGGCTCAGTTAATCTAATATAGTTAGAAATACCGTCTACACTAAATTCAGCTTCTAATGTAATGTCGGAAGATGGACTAGCAGGCCCATTTATCTCTGACCACATAACTTGCGGATCCTTGTGTAATCTTTTACCCGCTGCAAATACTTCTATCTGATCACAAGGTCCGTTATCCGAAGGCACAGTAATCAAAGTCCAATATGCTGTGTTAGTCGGAAGTATTTTAGCACAACGTCTAATATTAGTATATGATGATCCCTGATAAGTGACTAGATCTTGAGGATCATAGAAAACAGGAACACCGAACGAATCTTTTTCCTGCCATTCTCCCTTGTTTATATAAAAATCAGTGGTTTGCCATCTTGATTTATCTGATTTTTCTGGAATGAATGGTAATGGTCCTACAAGAAGTGTGCTACCGTCACTGAAGAAATCATATCTATCTTGTGTTTCATTGTACGGTAGTTTTTCATTATATCCAACATCAGAAACAGGTGTATGCGCAGGATAAATTTCGCCTATGCTGGTTCCCTGTGTGCCTCTTCTTAGTTGTCCAAGCACATTTCCTGATTTGGTGAAGTATTCTATTCGTTCTCCTACAATATATACTGTTCCCGGAATATTTCTAGAAGGAATAGGATCCGGCAACATAGATCCATCTAATACTTCTATTGTTTGGTCATAGTAATTTAGATTAACTGCTAACACAGTATCTTTATAACTAAATCGATTATAATGATATACATTTAATAGATCTTTGCGAATTTCAAATGCGCTAGTTGGTTTATAAACAGCATCAGAGTAAATAATGATCTTGATCAAATCAGATACAACTGTATTGTCTTTTAAATATACCACTGCTCTTGGTAAATCTACATAATAATCTTGATCTTTAGTTAAACGAGATCCGTTTTTAAATACCCATACATAATCAGCCGATAAAGGAGAATTAGCTAAAGTGTAAAAAACTTTACCTCCGCTAAATTCATCTGTCAATATTCTCATAGTAGGATATTCAGTAAACCAAGTCACTTCAATTATGTCGTTGTCTGTTTCATTGACACTTGTTAAGGACACAGAAGGAGATATGACTAAATTACTTCCTACTATGTCGTATTCCGCTTTTAGATTATTCTGTATCCTAATTCTATCCCCTATATTTAGATCTGCCACTATAGTAAGTTGTTTTGAAATACCGTCAAAAACATAATCTGTAATAAATGTTTTTAGCTGACCGTTTATCAATACCTGTATGTTATCTGGCAATATTGCTCCCGAAGGTTCTAAAGGATCTGTTCCTAGTGTAAATGTTTTAGTGACTCCGTCATATTCAAAATATGTTGTATCAACTCCTCGCAATACATTTCCATTTACTGTGGCTATTACTGATGCCTTTGATGATCCTCTAGATAGTTCTACAAAATCTTCTAAATCAAAACTTCTTGTGCTTCCTTCAAACTCGAATCTTTGATTGTTTACTTTGATGATAGATAATCCAGAAGAATCAGAATCAAGAGTGACTGATAAACAAACTATTTTAATAACGCTACCGGTAGAAGGAGCCTCTGCAAATTGAACTAAAGTCTTGTTTGCACCGTCACCTGTGCTGCCAAAAATATCCGTTCCATTAAAGAATCCTGCATCTATTTCAATACCGTCTACAGTGACATATACGTGTGTAGTATCTACATAATTAGCTGCGGTTAGATAGTTTACTACTTGACCATCTGCGATAAATTCTTGATAATCTAATATTCCAGCTCCACCTAATCCAAAGCTTAAGATTTCAATTATAGAATAATCAACAGGAGCTGTGTTAAAATCTATAGTATTATTATCAAAATCTATAGTATAATCTACTCCGTATTCTTGTTTGATTTTATCGACATAAACAATCACACTATTATTTTTAAGAATAGTCTGGCCTATATCAAAAGACTGCGTAGAACCGTCTGATACTAGAACCCTAGAATTTAAAGTAGCAGCACCTGTTTGTGTAAAGGTGTAAACTTTTATACTTAAAGAATCAGAAACTTGTCCTGGAACATTTTCTTCGGGCGAAGGAACTTGTTCAGGACTAATAAATTTGCCTCCATCTATGTTAATATCTTCAGCAGCTATTCCTCTTGCAGATGCATATATTCCATCTATAGTATTTCTAGAAATATTAGTTCCTGTAGATCCCGAAGCTGTTAAATTTCCTCCGCTGATCCTAGTATCTAAAAGATTAGAATCAGTTATTGTCACTGCACCATCGCTTTCTATTGGGCGGAAGATCAGTATGTCTCCAGTTTGTACTTCGATATATCTTGCTATTTCAATAATTCTAGTCGAGCCGTCTCCTACAAAAGTAGGCATTTGGGCCTTTGGATTCGGACTGCTAGAAGAATCGTCATTGGTATAGAATGGATCGTCAATTCTTTCAACTGAGGTCGATTCTGAAGGTTGTGTTATAACTACTACAGGAGCATTATCCGGACCTAAAGTTTCTATTTGACCTGCAATCGCAGTTCCTGAACGTTTGATATAAACAGTGATCTGTTGTCCTTCTGCTGGGGTATAAGGAAGTAAAACATCAGTGGTACTGCCATCACAGATCACATAGTAATCTGAACTGGCCTCTACGCTGTCCCAATTATCTGTAAACCAAGGAAGAGCATCCCACCCGCCTGTGACTTCAAAAGTAGTTCCTTGAATTTGAACTCCACCAAAATCTATACCGGTCATCAGTTGATGTAATTCTTTAGATTTCATCCCCGATGTAGGTGCATAATATTTTTTAATTCTATCAACAGAATCCAATAATTCGTCATTGATTTCATATTTTATTGTAATAGTATCGTTGGCTAATGGAGTTTCAAAGAGTACCAACTTTCCCTTTAATAAATTAAAACTATCAGTATTATCATAATACAAGTTTAGTACATACTGATTGTCGAATAGCACTTCATTATTTTTAAATACTGAAATTAAGCTCTTATCTTTTGTAGGAGCGTAATCTAAATTAAACACTCCACTATATCCGTTGGCTATGAAATCTTCAGTTCTTTCGAATTCTGCATGAGTTTCTTCTTTTGTTATCCTGTCAAATTTAACTTTGAGATTAAATGATCTAGCAAGGCTGTTCCCTAATACAGCAGCTGCCTTAGCAGGTGGAACTCCTGCTGGTGTTCCACCAACTAGAGATACTTCAGGGGCATATGTATATCCTGATCCCGATTCAATAACTTGTATACCAGTCACTCTACCATTGCTGATAAAAGCTATAGCTTCTGCACCAGTTCCGTCACCTGTTATAATCACTTTAGGTATAGATGTATAACCAGATCCCGAATCTGTGACTAGTATCTCATCTATTGAAAATCCTAGGTTATCTAACCACCATTTCCAAGGATATGTGTTAATTAAATCGCTATTGGTATCAACAGGCTTTAAAGATCCTGCTTGCAATGCAGGAGGTAGATCAAAGTCAGTAGTGATGGCTCTGTAAGGCTCAACAGTATCGTATCTACTCACATATTCTCTTACAGTTGTTCTATAAGGCTTCACTTCTTCAATATATTGTTTATAACTGTCAAGATTATCATTCTTATAATTTGTTTTTTGTTCTAATGCACCGATATTATGCACAGCATTCATGAAACTGGTTTTAAATACCCAATCTACGTATTGCTGTTCTGATAACACATAGCGAATACTAGAGAAAAATAACTCATTCCACTTATAAGAATAATCAGCTACATAAACATCAACCTTCAATGCTTGTATTATATTCCTTAGTTCTCTTGTTGCATTCAAGTCATAATTATTAATATCGTATGCCGATACAACATCGAATCCCTGACCGTATTCTAAAGGCTTGTAGAATGACGGAGATATCTCTATCGTTCCATTTTGTCTACCTACAATTTTGTATCTGTCAAGAATGGTATCTCCAGTTAATGCTATTTTCTCTAAAATAATCCAGCCACCAGAACCATACTCCTTTATCCTTATTAGGTCTCCTAACTCAACACGTATATAAGACTCATCTGTAATAGTTGCAACTTCTTTGATTATCCTAGATCCGCTATTATATCCCTCGGCATACCAGTCTATGTAAGACCAATATTTGGTAGTATCGTATGCTTGAGTTTTTTGCCTAAACCAAGTTTTACGTGTGTTATCGTAAGAATATATACTCCAAAAATTATTAATAGTTCTGTCAGAATTTACTAAAACAGAATAATATCTAACTTCTGCTGTACAGGTAGAATATTTCTTTCCTCGATTTATGATGTTAACAGAAGTAGCTCTTCCTTGGCTATCTAGCACCAGTTCAGCTTCAGCATTTACACCGTCTCCTGTAATTATAACAGGTGGTACGACTTTATATCCGAAGCCAGGATCTAAAATATCAATCGTATCTAATTCGCCTTCGACAATGTTAGCCTGCAAAATCGCTCTTTTTAATCTAGTAGTTCCGATGACTAGCAAATCATCGTAAGTATCGACTGCAGAATCGTATAAATTTAATATCTCGTCTGGAATAGGGTCAACAAGATTTAAATTCCCAAAACTTATCGTATCTGCAAAAGGTTCTTGGAATAGATCGCTATTAGCTTTGTCTATAAAAATCTTAAGAGCCATCATCCTATCTATAAACATAGATTGTCTAGGTCTAAATTGGATTCCATATTTTAATTTGTCGTTGAGCTTGTCGTCAGGAACTTTATTACCAGCTATGTCTGATCCCACTAGGCTATCGATCCATTTTTGTTCTATTTTTTCTGTAGGAAGACTTGTGGCATCTCCTTCTACCAATAATTGATATTCGCTGTGTACCGGTAATTTCCTGTCAGCATTTCCATAAAATTGGAAATTTATTAAAGCTGTATCTGATTGTAAGACATTTTCTAGATTGTAGGCTAGAATAGTATTTTTATCAATCAAAGAGATAAAAGTCTGTCCTTGATCTTGAGGAGAAGATATTAGTGCTGCAACTTCAAACCCCGATTTAGTTCTTCCTGAAATATTTGTAGGTATAGATGATTTGTTCTTAACCCAATAATAGTATAAAGTTTCGTTTATCTGACCGGAAGTAGAATTATAAAACTCCTTTTTAGAATATACTGTGTCGTCTGGATATAAAGGTTGACCCGATATTCCTGAAGCTAGTCCTTCGTTAGTATCTGCTAGCAAACTCCATTCGCTAGGTAATAATACGGTTTCTACCCACTCATATACGTCTACTGATGAATTGGGAGTAATTTTGCCCCAATACCCTTTTCTATAGGCAAGATCACCTTGTTCGTAGTTGTACCATTTTACTGTAGAAAGGTCCCACCAAAGTTTTCCAACATTTTTACCTAACCACGGAACTTCTGTGTCGACTATTTGATCAGCAGTGCCTATAGAATATACCGCTGGATCATAATACGTCTTGAAAGATATTTCTTGTTCTGCTATGTTTAGGATTTTTCCTTTAGCAGGATCTACATAATCAAGATCCTGAATCTTATAATTTTTAACATTATCGTAAAGTTCTATTTTTTTAATTTTTTCAATATTTGTTAAGTAAGATTGTTGACCTAAAATGTTCCAAGATTCTTTATTTGAATCCTTTGAATATAATCTTGCGATTCCTACAGCTGGTCCTTCGAAGGTTCTTTGACCTGTAAAATGAATAGTTGGTGGCCTATATTCAGGACTGCCTATTGCAATATTATTGCCTAGACAATCTATACTATATCCGAAAGATTCAAACGCACTTAATTCTGTTTCTAATTTTTCAACTAGGAAATAAGTCTGATCTTTCTTGTCAAATACATATACTCCTCCGGTGAATCCTTGATCTTGTATAAACGTTGTTCTTCCTTGATCGAATGTAGTCCCTTCAAATAGATCAAAGTACACAGGATACTTGCTAGGAGTATTCTTAGCCCCCACTGCTATCCTAGATTTATCTGGGCTTATAGATACTCCATAACCAAAATACTCGCTAGGATATACTTCAAAACTCTGTAGTTTCTGTTGTAGTCTATATTCAACAATAGATGATACAGTGTTGTTGAAAATATAAACAGATCCTTGATCTTGGAAATTAATATCGGCCTTAGGACTAGAAACTACCAATGTTTCTCCGTTAGCATCGATATCCATAGAGAAACCAAATTGGTCTCCTGTGGCGATTATTAATCCGCTTTCTATATCACTAAAATTAGAAATAGAACCAGCATTGATCATTTGTTTTAGAACATAATTTCCGTTGCTGCCTCTCTTATAGATGAATATCTTTCCAGAAGATTCAGTAGTGCTATCTCCAATAACTTGCCAATTAGAACTGCCTGACGGATCTTCGTTATAGCTTCTATATACACTATCTGGTCCAATTGTAGCGTCTTCTAGTCGATAGTAAACATATGGTTCATTGGTGTTTGCACTTTTGTATTTTACTACTTCCCCTTCTGTGTATTCAACATCGGCTCTCCATATTCCTCTGTAATTAGGAAACCATTGTCCGTCGCTGTAGGGAGCTCCAATAACAAGTATACTTCCGTCATTGCTCATGGCCATGCTGCTGCCAAACTTATCTCCTTGTTTGACCTGTTCTGCCATTTGATCAGTCGATAGTAATCCAGTAAGAGTAAACTCTAACGTAGATCCATCATCTTCTATAGATACGTTTGTAGGCAAAGAACTGTGTGTTGTAATATCGCTGACTTTTAACCAACTACTAGATTCTAAACTTATCGTACTACCGTCGCTGGTACTGTCGTCTAATGCCATCCAAAGATTTCCAGGAACGCCTTCGACTATCGGATCTTGAGCGGATTGCCATACTATATCTCCACCGGCATAAGATTCGGTCTTATCATATACTCCTCTAAAGGCTGTATTTTCGAGATGTTGCCAATTAGTACCGTCAAATGTGTATAGATATACTCTTCCTGTATCATTGGCAGCGCCAGGAGCAGCTACCGCTAGATAATATATGCTGTTGTTTAAACCTATCTTTACTTCTTGTCCAAAGTATTCACTATCGGCAGGTCTAGCACTGATAATATTTTTTTCTAAAGAATATCTACCCGAACTCCATTTATAAACCGATATCATACCCTGTTGATAGAATTGATCACCTGCTGCTCCAGTGTAGGTATCTATCAACGATGTCAATTCCCAATCATCAGAATTTATAGCTATATCGCTGCTGAAATCAGGACCGCTAGGATTTAATGCCTTATATAATCTTCCTCCGTAAAGTACAACTTCGTTAACTCCGTACGAAGTACCCGAATCCCAGAGTCCTCTGTATGTGCTCGGAACACCGCTGGCCAAAGGCGACCCAACGATAAGATATTTAGAATCTGGACTGATGGTCATGCTTTCACCGAACGTTCCTGAAACAACATCAGCATAACCGGCAGGTGCAGAAATAACCTGTTTTAGTACTAGATTAGAAGATCTTTCAGAGTAAACCATTACATATCCAGATCCAGGCATACTAACAATCATATGTTTATTGATATTGTCGTATAGGACTGTTGTACCTGTTCTTAACGGAGACGAGATACCATAATCTGTGATAGATTTATTTGTAAATTGTTTTTGCTTGGCAACTATTTCCCATTGATCGCTGCCGTTATTGTCTATGAATAATCTTGAATTATTTTTTAATAGTGCAGCATCTGAATCTTCTAATTCTTGATAGCTGTTAAATCTACATTCAGTAAACAAATTAACTGAGATCATTGAGCTATCCGCTATTTCTGGAGTTTCGGCATCAGACGTCACTGCAATATTAATCGTTTGAGAATCAACTACAGTATCTACTTTAAAAAATCCTGTTAGCTTTTCTAAATTCCTAATACCAAAATAATCTCCTTGCTCAAATAGATGAGGTCTATCAAAAGCTAAAGAAATTGAAGTAGTGCTAGGTCTATCTATAGATGTTATTTTTAGTACAGGACTTTCATTTAACCTTAATACTGTCCAATCAGGTCCATTAAATTCTATCCATACGTGACTATTTTCTTTAACCGTATCAATGTCCAACGACAACAATCCGTCTCTGTTTTTTACCGAATGTTCAAACTGATCTGCCTTTAGATAACCTCCCACTATCGAAGTAATATCCTCCGATGTTGTTGGAACTATATCACTATTATAGGGATTTGATGTTATGGTAAAATCGCTACCTATTACACGATAATATAGATCAGAAACTCGACCATTATTCTGATATTCAAATATTATAGGCTGAGGATTTAATTTAAATTTATTTTTTAATATTTCAAGTTCATGTTCATGTATTTGATCAACACCGCCGACTCTTCCGGTTATAATGGCCCACTCTTCTTTGAGTTCAACGCTGTCATTTCCAGACCTACTTAACTTATCAAATATTTTTGTTATAGAATTTTTAGTGCCTTTTTCTCTAATAAATCCCTGATACAATAAAAATTGTGTCACAGAATCTTCAGAAAGATTATTCAAATATTCTCTAGATTGATAACCGATCGTGTGTCTAGCAAGATCTCTCTGGTTCGATTCTAATCCGTCTGATAATACTTCAAAGTAATCATACATCGAATTAATTCGATAATCAAAGTTGGCGACTAATTGTTTTTCAGGTTTAGAATCTAGAATGCTCCAATAAGTATCATCGAATGTTTCTGTACCTAATTGATTTTTTAAACTAGTATAATTATATGATTTATAAGAAACTATATCTCCAAGTTTATAATCAGTAAAAGGTTTCCATACTTCTATACTAACATTATCAAACAAGAAACCGGGACTAGTATAATCACCGTCCCAATCTACAGTTCTAAATCCAAATGCTTTGATCCTTTCTTGTCTGTATCCTGATGTTTTATCATATATGATGTCATTGAAAACTGTACGATCATCAAAAACAACAATATGCTCTTTTAATACATAATACAATTTTAGATAATAGATACCATCTGTGGTATTAGTTGTAGTGATTTCAGTATTTTGAAATGACCTATTAACATTTATAAAATTCAGCGGCATTGGTTTTCCATCCGCTTTAAGTATTTGATAATCGTAAAATCCGTCAACAACACTGTCTGCTACACCAACACCAATACTAACATTTACTTTAGATGCGCAAGGGCTTACAGATAACAAAGATCCTTCTGCCCAATTGTGTTTAGTCCAGAACATGAATTCTTTACAACTAGTAGTCCAGTCTTGGGATACTTTGTTTGCCGGATCGTAATTATTAAACACAAATCCTTGAGAAATTAAGAACTGTTCATATCCTAACAGAAAATCAACTACTGCTTGTATGGAGGTCAATAGTGTACCATAACTTAATTTTCTAACAGTTAAGGTATTGAAACTTCTTCTTTTATATGCTTCAACAGCTCCGACTTTTGGCAAATCATTTATTTTTTGCCATTGATTAGAATCGAAATTACTTCCACTGTCGTGTGTTCTTAGAGCTCTATAATAATTGTTATTATACTTTACGATTTCACCGTTGCTATATGTTGAATCAGTGGTCCAATTTTTAAAACGTTCGCTTACTCCTCCTACAGATATTAGAGGATCACGATTGTTAGCCACAGCTGAAAAATATTGGAAATATGGATGTATATCATCGTATCCATTAACAATCCATCCGCCTTGTGTTTTTTCTATCACGATACCGCTATATGATATGCTAGCTATAGGAGAACTAACATTAAAAATAATATCGTAATTTTCTTGAGGAATAAAGATACTAGAAGTTGATGATGCAGGACTCTTAGAATCTAACAAAAACTTTTGCTGTTGCTTATCAACAAATCCAGACAATCTAGAAGCTAGTGCAACATCCATCTTTTCTAATTTTTCAGACAACAATGAAATATCTAAATTTTTAGATTTTATATAAGATTTTAAATATTTTATCAAACCACTATCTACTGTGGTTAAATCTTCGCTAACTGTGTAATCAGTTAGTTGAATAAAATCATTAGTGGCGCTAACTAATTGCCCGATTTCATTTATTTTAACTTTGTTTGAATCAAAAAATTCTCCTATATATCGGAAAGGTTTTAATAATACCAAACCCAATATCAAAGAGAAAGGCCATTCGGAACTAGACCTCCAAGCATACTCTGCCGGTCCAATGTCTCCAAAACTAAAAGGTCCTTTGCTTCTTACTAAAGAAAAATCTCTTGCTAACCCAGAATCCAACGGACTTAGAAGCTTACCGTCACTGTCTACAGGCAAATGAGACAGTAAAGAAGGTCTCTTATATTTTGTATATTGACCAGCTCTAGGTCCTTGACGAATAATGCCATCTCTTAAATCTTCCCATAACAATAAGTTTCCGCTTGTATACGGT
>JACCDP010695528.1_pt1 | contig 36389 bp, 31 predicted proteins | sample 7445841 | NCBI WGS metagenome assembly JACCDP01 (sample SAMN15323441, study PRJNA562643) | freshwater metagenome | isolation source: river surface water | place: USA:Blue River Watershed | collected 2017-08-17 | reverse complement strand
GGCGGTGGAAGCTGCGGGGGTGACATCAACCTCTGCCTGTCGGCTTGGACCGGCGAACCCAACGACCAGGCGAAGTACACCTGCCAGGCGGCGTGCGCCGAGCGCGCCAGCTGCAACGAACCCGGCGTGACGGCGAACTGCGAGATTCTCGGTGCCTATGGGGCGGGCGCCGTCTCGGCGTGTCAGGCTTGTCGGTGACAGCCGCGAGGCCGCTTCCAGCCTTGTTCCAACGGATTTCCCGGCCGTTGTGATGTGCGTTACGGATCAAAGTTCTCCCCGGCCCCTTAATGGGGTTAAGTTGGGTTGGGTGGATCTCATGGGATCACAGGCAGGGGCCGTCATGTCTAATCAGGTGCGCGACGAGGGGCACTCGATGACGCCCGCAGACGACCCGTCGACGCGCGAGCGGAAGCTTTCTGGCCGATGGACTGGCGTCGAAATCAGCTTCTCTTGGGACGTCAACAAGCTTCACGGCTGGCTCCGGCTCGAATCGTCCGGAGAGGCGGCGCCTTCCGTCGACCCGGAGGAGCTGATTCGGGCGATTGCCGCCATCGACGTCGAGATCACGCCCACGGTGCGTGAGTGCGTCACCTACGCCGTCGCCGCCTTGGCGGACGGCCCCATGGAGTCGGCGATGCTGGTGGCGGGCGGCATGCCGGCCGCGGGGCGTCATGGCAGTTGGAAGTGGGTTCCGGGGTTCGATGCTGGCGACCGGCTGACGCTGCCGGTGCGTGTGGCCGCCGCCCAGGCGACGAAAGCCGCTGACACTGAGGGTGAAGCGGCTCCCGCGACCTCCTTCAAGAAGCTTGGCCTGTCGCTCATCAGGGCCTTCGGAGGGGCGGCGCCCACGCCGCCGCCCGTGGTCGCGCCGCTCGATGCGCCCGCGGTGCCTCCCGACACCAACCTCGAGAACGTCGACCACCGCGAGCGAGGTATGCGGACCGTCAGCGTGAAGGCGGGGCAGCAGGTGGCCGAGATGGTGCCGCCGCAGCTGTTCGTGCCGGGCCGCGACATCTTCGGACAGCCGATTTCCAAGGTCTTTTCGCCGGTGCCGCCGCTGAAGCTGGGGAAGAACCTGCAGCAGGAGGCGTCGGGCCATGTCACGTCGCTCATCGACGGCGAGCTGGTGCGGCGCGGCAACGAGGTGAGCGTCGATCCGGTGCTGTCGGTGCCCACCGATGTCGACTTCGGCACCGGCAACATCCACTTCACGGGAATCGTGAAGGTGGCGAAGGACGTGCTCGACAGCTTCGTCGTCGATGGCGCCATGGGCGTCAACGTCGGCGGCGTGGTGGGCGCGGCGACGGTCACGGCGAACAACGGCAGCGTGCAGCTCTCGGGCGGCATCAACGGTCGCGACGTCGGCAGCGTGAAGGCCTCCGTCGACATCCACTCGAAGTACGTCAACGAGGCGAAGCTCGAGGCGGGTCACGACGTCACGGTGGACAAGGACGCCGTCGCGAGCACGATGCTGGCGCTGGGCAAGGTGACGGTGGCCAATCGCATCATCGGCGGCCTGACCTCCGCGGGACACATGGTCGAAGCGGGCACCCTGGGGTCGTCTGCAGGCGTGGTGACCCGTGTCATCGTTGGCGCCGGGCTCTCCTCCGAGCAGGCGGCGCGCGTCCGCGTCCGCGTCAAGAAGCGGCTCTTCGCCCGCACCGTGATTCAGATCGGTCCGCGCGTCACGCGTGAGTTCGGAAACGATGTGGCCGGCCCCATCGAGGTGCTGCTCGACACGCAGACCGGCGAGATCAAGACCTTCACCTGGCTGCGGTAGCGCGCGGCCGGCTTGCAGATTCGACCGCGACTCTCCACCGCTAGCGCCCTTCCCGTTCGTCGGAGGGCGTCATGTCGGAGACCAGCGCGTTCATTGCGAAGCACACCTTCGGCACGTGGCGGGTGCAGGGCGGTTGGGCGCCGCTCGTCATCGAGCGCGCGGAGGGGGTGCACTTCTGGGACGAGGCGGGCCGACGCTACCTGGACATGAGCGCGCAGCTCATGTGTTCGAACCTGGGACACGGCAACGCGGCGGTGGCCGAGGCGATTGCGCGGCAGGCCCGGGCGCTGGCCTTCGTGGCGCCGTCCTACGGCACGCGGGTGCGCGCGGAGCTTGCGCGCAAGCTGCTCGAGGTGGTGCCGCCGGGCATCGAGAAGTTCTTCTTCGCGACGAGCGGGACCGAGGCGAACGAGGCGGCCATCAAGGTCGCGCGGCTCGTCACCGGCCGGCACAAGATCGTCGCGCGCTACACGAGCTACCACGGCTCGACGGCGGGGAGCCTCGCGCTCACCGGCGACCACCGGCGATGGGCCGTGGAGGGGCTTGCCGGCACGATCTCCGGCGTGATTCACGGGCCCGAGTGCAACCCGTACCGCAGCGGCGAAAACGGCTCGTGGGGGCTCTGCAACGTCGAGTACTACGATCACATCCTGCGCAACGAGGCCAACGTCGCGGCGATCATCGTCGAGCCGGTGGTCGGGACGAACGGCGTCCTGGTGCCCCCCGACGGCTATCTGCAGCGGCTTCAGGAGATCGCGCACGCGCACGGCGCGCTGTTCATCTGCGACGAGGTGATGTGCGGCTGGGGCCGGACCGGCACCTGGTTCGCGCTGGAGCATTGGGGCCTGCGGCCGGACATTCTGGTGACGGCGAAGGGCATCACGAACGCGATGGCGCCGCTGGGCGTGGTGGGCGTGACGCGCGAGGTGGCGGCGCACTTCGACACGCATGCTTTTGCGCACGGCCACACCTACGAGAGCCACCCGTTGACCCTTGCGCCCGCGGTGGCGGCGATCGACGAGTACCGCCGTCTCGAGCTGCTGCCGCGCGCGCGCGCGATGGGCGAGCGGCTTCGTCCCAAGCTCCAGGCCTTGATGGAGCGCCATCCGAGCGTGGGGGACGTGCGCGGCCTGGGGCTGTTCTGGGCGATCGAGCTGGTGAAGGACCGACGGACGCGCACGCCGTTCAACACGCTGCACGACAAGGCGGCGCAGCGGCCCGTCGTCGTCGAGCAGGTCGCCGCCGAGCTGATGCGGCGGGGCGTCGCGATGGTGCCGTGGGTGAGCCATCTGGTGCTGGCGCCGCCGCTCATCGTCACGGAGGAGCAGCTGGACGAGGCGCTGGCCGCTCTGGACGAAGCGCTCGTACTGGCCGATGCGCTGGTCGTCGCGTAGCCGGGCGAGGGTTGCATCCCGCAGCGTCGTGACCAGCTTCAGCAGTCTGCGCACGGGGGCGATGATGGAGAAGCTGCTGAAAAAGATCTGCTCGCCGGACGACGGCTTCTGGGACACGCTGGTCGTGCTCTCGCTGACGGAGGGTGAGGACGTCACGGCGCTCGCCCCCGAGACGCAAGGCCTGCCGGGCACGCTGCGCCGGCCGAAGCGCGTGTCGCCGCCGAGGCCGGAAATCAGGCCCTGAGATGAATTGTTCTCTGGATAGAGTTTGTCGCTAGAGCGTCTTCGGATGCGCCTGCATCCACCCCCATGCCGCCGCCGGGAAAGAGGCGTTGAAGCTGGGGATGTGGCCGGAGCCCTTCATCTCCCACAGCTCGACGGCGATGCCGGTCGGGCAGCCGCCCACGGTGCGCTGCGTCGTCTCGTCGCCATCCACGGAGGCGTCGAGGTCGACGCTCGGGCCGGTCGCCGACAGCGTGCCGGTGCAGCCGTTGAGCGTCGTCCAGTCGGAGATCGTTTCGAGGGCAGAGGGATAGCCGCCGAGGCCGACGGCGCCGCCCTCGAACAGGATGGTCGCGTCGTTCGTGCCGTGCGCCTGCACGACGCTGATGCGTGACGTCGGCTTGCAGCGCGCCTGATCGCTCCATTGCGCGCCGGCGAGGCTGAAGGCGCCCGCGAAGAGGTCGGGCCGTTCGCAGGCGAGCCGGTGCGACATGAAGCCGCCGTTCGAGTGGCCGATGACGAAGATGCGCCGCGGGTCGACGTCATATTCGGCGACCACCTCCTCGACGAGGCTGGAGAGGTAGGCGACGTCGTCCACGTCGCTGCCGACGAAGTTGCAGCAGGCGTCCGTGGCGTTCCAGAAGCGCCCGCCATCCGAGGGCGTTCCGTCCGGCGCGAGCAGGAAGAAGCCCTCCTCCTCGGCGAGACGATCGAGCCCGAAATAGGCGGCCTGCAGAGCCCCCGATGCGCCGTAGCCATGCAGCACGAGGACGAGCGGCAGCGGCGTTCCGGTGGTGTGGTCGTAGGCCGCCGGGACGCGGAGCGTGGCGGGCCGCGCGCCCCCGAAGGTCACGGTGTCCGGGGGCGGCTTGCGTGTTGTCGGTGCCTCGTCCAGTGGGATGCAGGCGGAGAACGCGAGGACGAATCCGGCGGCGAGGGAGGCTGTGCGCATGGTGGGTCACGATAGCGGCGCAGGCGCTTGCATGCACCCCGCAACGCCTGAGACCCTTCGCTTCGCATCCTTTCCGAGGTTCCCATGTCGAAGCTCTTCGAGCCCTTTTCGCTGCGTTCCGTGACCTTCCGCAACCGCCTGTTCATCGCGCCCATGTGCCAGTACTCGGCGGAGGGCGACGGCAAGGCGACCGACTGGCACCTCGTTCATCTGGGTGCCCGGGCGATTGGCGGGGCGGGGCTCGTCTGCGTCGAGGCGACGGCGGTCGAGGCCCGGGGTCGCATCTCACCGCGCGATCTGGGGCTCTGGGCGGACGAGCAGGTGGAGCCGCTGGCCCGCGTGGCGCGCTTCGTCGAGGGGCAGGGCGCCGTCGCGGCGGTGCAGCTGGCGCATGCCGGACGCAAGGCCTCTGTGGCGCCTCCGTGGGAGGGCGGCCAGTGGGTCTCACCCGATCGCGGCGGATGGCTTCCCGCGGGCCCCAGCGCGATCGCGTTCGGTCCGGGCTCACCCGAGCCGCATGCGATGGGCTTGGGCGAGATCGCCGAGGTGGTGGGCGCGTTCCGAGCTGCGGCGGTGCGCGCGCATGCGGCGGGCTTCCGGGTCGCGGAGATACACGCCGCCCACGGATATCTGCTGCACCAGTTTCTCTCGCCGCTCTCGAACCATCGAACGGATCGCTACGGCGGCAGCTTCGAGAACCGGATCCGTCTCGCCCTCGAGGTGGCGGCGGCGGTGCGGGAGGTGTGGCCCGAGGCGCTGCCTCTCTTCGCGCGGTTTTCCTGCACCGACTGGGTGGAGGGCGGCTGGAGCGTGGAGGAGAGCGTGGAGCTGTCGCGTCGCTACAAGGCGCTGGGCGTCGATCTGATCGACTGCTCGTCGGGCGCGCTGGTGCCGACCGCGAAGATTCCCGTGGGGCCCGGCTTCCAAGTGCCGTTTGCGCGGCGCGTGCGTGAAGAGGCCGGCGTTCCGACGGTCGCGGTGGGGCTGATCACGACGGCGGCGCAGGCGGAAGAGGTGCTGACGAGCGGCGCGGCCGATGCCGTGATGATCGCCCGTGAGAGCCTGCGGGATCCGCAGTTCCCGCTGCATGCGGCGCACGAATTGGGTGATGCGATCACGTGGCCGCGGCAGTACGAACGCGGACGTCCGGCGTAGAGTGTGCTACCCGCGCGGGCCCGGAAAATCGGGCTCCGAGCGAAGCCGAACGATGGCGGGCTCGAGCTCCTGCCACGCCTCGTCTTCAGTTGTGCGCCAGGTGGAGTGCGCTCCGAAGCGGCCCGGAAAGCTGGGCCAATAGGCACCGACCTGCCAGCCCTGTGTCCAGCGGGTGACGCGCACGTACCAGCCCTCGGCTTCCAATCTGCGGCGAAGCTCCGGCACGCCTCCAATCTGCGACAGGGATCGGTAGAATCGCCGCATGCGACTGCTTGCACTGCTCCTCGTCCTGCTTGCTGCGCCTGCCCTGTCCGCCGACACGCGGCCGCCCAACTTCGCGCCGTGTGAAGGCAAGGAGAAGGGGGCCGATTGCGTTCGCGAGGCCGGCGGTGCGGGCTCCTGCCAGCCCAGCATCTGTTCGCGCAAGGTGATGTTCCAGGGGCTCGAGCGCGTCGAAGGGTACGCCTGCCTCGAGTGCCAGCGTCCGCTCACCGCCGAAGAGAAGGAGGCGATGAAGCCGCCGCCTGCGCCCGAACCCGTCGCGCCTCCGAAGCCCACCCAGGCTGCGCCCTATGCGCCCGAGCAGGCGCAGCGCGGTTGCGGCTGCGACGGCCTCGGGACCGCGGGAATCCTTTCGCTCGCCCTGCTTGCCGTTCGTCGTCGCCGGTCGTTCCCCCTCTGAGCCGTCAACACAGGAGTCTGCGATGAACCGTCTGATGCTCACGCTCTGCTGCCTCTCGTCCGCCTCTGCGCTCGCGATTGCACCCGTGTCGTCCGCACCCGCCGAAGGGGCCGCCCCGCCGATGAAGATGTCGCCGGAAGAGAAGGCCGCGAAGAAGGAGAAGCGCGCCGAGTGCAACGACGCGGCGAAGGCGAAGGGGCTCAAGGGGCCGGAGCGAAAGGCCTTCGTGAAGGGGTGCCTGGCGCCGTTCCTCAGCGATCAGAAGGCGGCGAAGAAGGAGAAGCGCGCCGGCTGCAACGAAGAGGCGAAGGCGAAGGGGCTCAAAGGAGACGAAAAGAAGGCGTTCATGAAGTCCTGCGTGAACGGCTGATTCGATGCATCTCCTGATTCGCTGGCTCGCTCTCGCGGTGATGCGCGTCTTCTACCGCGCCGTCGGAACGACGGGCCGTGAGCATCTGCCGGCGAAGGGTCCCGTGCTGGTCGTCGCAAACCATCCGAACGGCCTTCTGGACCCGATGGTGGCGCGGCGGTCGCTCGCCGTGGAGCCCGCGTTCCTCGCGAAGAGCACCTTCTTCCGAACGGCCCTGGGGCGCGCGGCGATGCGCGCCTTTCATGGCATCCCGGTCTACCGGCCTCGCGACGGCGAAGACACCTCGAAGAACGAGGCCACCTTCGAGGCGTGTCGGCGGCTGCTCACCTCCGGCGGTTGGCTGATGATGTTCCCGGAGGGAACGAGCCACGGCGACCCGCAGATGCGCCCGCTCAAGACCGGCGCGGCCCGCATCGCCCTGCAGGCCGAGGCGGCGAGCGGTTTCCGGATGGGCCTGCGCGTGCTCCCGGTGGGGCTGCTGTACGAGAACAAGGTGGAGTTCCGCTCACGCGTCGGCGTTGCGATCGGGCCGTCGTTCGACCTGAGTGGCTACGCCGAACAGTGGGCCCAGGACGAGCGCGCTGCGGCCCTCGCGCTGACCGACGAGATGAACCGGCGGCTGACCGAGGTGGTGCTGCAGGCCGACAGCAACGCGCTCTGGAAGGGCTTCGTCGCCGTCGCTTCCTGGACCGCGAAGGATGCCGGCCAGGACATGGCCGAGATAGAGGCGCGCGCGCGGCGGCTTGCTCTGGCCTATCGGCGGCTGCGCGACGAGCGCCCCGACGAAGCCGAGCGGCTGGACAGCATGGCGCGCCGGTTCGCGGCGGCGCTGCGCTCGGTGGGCATCGAGGATCCGTTCTCCCTCGAGAAGCTGCAGTCGCCGAAGCTGTCGGGCGTCGTCCGTTTCCTGCTGCCGATGGTGCTCCTCGCACCTGCGGCGCTGGTGGGCGTGGCGCTCGGCTGGGTGCCGTACCGCATCGTGGGCCTTTTCGCGAAGCGGCTGGGCAACGAAGAGGACATCGTCAGCAGCATCAAGGCGATCGGCGGCATGGCCATCGTGGTGCCGTGGTGGCTCGTGCAGGCGCTCGTGCTCGGCCTCGTCGTGAGCCCTGCGGCGGGCCTCGGCGCGCTGGTGCTGGCGCCCGTCACCGGCTATGCGGCGGTGCGCTTCGAGGAGCGGCTGAAGCTTCGCAAAGAGCTGTTCCGAGGCCTTCGGCTGCGGCTCGGTCGTGTCGAGGCCTGGCGCGAGATCCGGGCGCGGCGTGAGGAGCTGGCGGGCGAAATTGATCGCGTGCTGGCGGGATGAAGCCGGTTTCTACCGCTTCGTCGCCTTCTTCTGCGACGCCGCCGGCAAACTCTCTTGGTAGAGTATTTCGAGGCCGCTGCGGTTCTGATCGCCGACGCGCAGGCGCCCGAAGGTCTTGTCGTTGATGCGGTACTCGGCGTCCAGCTCGGCGGTGTTTTCCCCCACGAGGGTGTTGGCGTTCGGCCGGACCTGCGCGCCCAGGTAGAGCCGCCCGTTCCAGAGATAGGTGCCGACCTTCGCGTTGCCGCGGGTGTCGAGGCTCAGCACGTCGAGGTCCGCTGCGGAGCCGATGTAGCGCTGCAGGAAGCTCTTCGCGAAGCTGGAGCCGATGCTGCCGACGAGGCCGACCAGCGTGTCGTCGAGGGTCTCGCGGCTCACCGAGAACGGGTCGCTCTGCGCGCGCTGCTGCCGCTGTCCGGTGGCGATGAAGTAGAGGATCTCCGACTCGTCCATTTCGGGGCGCGAGCTGAAGTTCCGCACCATCTCCTGAAGCGTTCCCGTGATGTTCGCCGTCACCTCGACGCCCTTCGATTCGTGGCGGGCGGTGACGTCCAGCGTCGGGTTCATCCAGAGGCGCGGGTGGAGCGTGACGGTGCTGCGCGGGTCGATGTCGAAGCGGGCCTGAAGCAACTGCAAGTTCCCGCGCGGAATGCGCAGTGAGCCGGACAGGTCGAACGGCCCCTTGCCGTCGGTGTCGAGGGCGTCGTCGAGCCGCGCGCTCAGCGAGGCGCCCAGCACGAGCACGTTCCCGAGCGGCGCGTCGATGCGGAAGTCGTCGGGGATCTCGATCGCGACGAGCGCCGTCCAGTCCAGCGGCGTGCGCTGCGGGGCCGTTGCCATGCGGTCCGCGAAGACGATGTCGGGGTGCGGCTCCAGCGACTGCACCGAGCGCTGCGTCCGGTCCGGAACCTGCAGCAGGCCCTTCGACAGGATGAGCCGCGGGACCTTCAGCTGGCCGTCCTTCCAGGTGATCTCCGGCGCGTCGGCGTTGAGCGTCAGCAGACCGCGCGTCTGGTAGTTCTGCACGAGCGGGAGGCGTTCGAGCACCGCGTGCAGCTCGCCTCGCAGGCCGCCTTCGGGGGCCGCGTCGCTCTGTCCGGTGAGGGAAAAACGCCCCGCGCCGCTGCGTCCCGAGAGCTGCGACAGCGTCACGCGGGGGCCGTCCACGGCGAGATCCAGACCGACGCTCTCGAAGACGCCCACGCCGACCAGCGCCGCCCGGGCTTCGGTGAGATGAAGATTGCCGGTCATGCGTGGCGCCTGGAGTGGCCCGTGGGCCTTCAGCGCGAGGTCGAGCCTCCCCGCGACGTCCCGCACCTCCTCCGAGAGGCCGTCGAACAGGCTCAAATCGAAGCCTTCGGTCTTCGCCGAGAGGTCGATGGTGCGCTGTTTGAGAGGGTCGTTGTCGAGCGTGCGGAGGCCGAGCCCGCCCGCCATGGAGGCGTCGATCTGCAGCGTCCCTGCGCCGCGGGAGAGGAACGAGGCCGTCATCTGCGTCTGCTCACGCGTGCTGGCGAGAGCGAGCTTGAAGCTGCCGGTCGGCTTGCCGCTGAGCACGATCTGGTCTGCGAGCAGGTTGAGTGTGGCCGTCGGCGCTGCGGCGCTGCCCTTCACAGTGAGCTGTCCGGCGAGCTGCGTCTCGACGGGGCGGGGCGGCGCACCTGCGGGAGGCGTCGGCAGTAGCTTCGAGAGCGGCGCGGGCAGCAGGCGAACATCGACGTCGAGCGGCGCCTCCATCCACTCGTCGGAGCGCATCGCGGCCGCTCGGGAGGCGGGCAGCCCGACCTGGAACTTGGCCGACAGGAACGGCTGCTCGCCCACCGTCGCACGGGCATGCATGGCGAGGTGGTCGTTCGCGTCGAGGTCGAGGCTGAAGCCGAGGTCGTTCCAGGAGGCGTTGGCGAGGCCGGTTCCCAGCAGCGTTCCCGAGAGATGCGGTGTGGCCGCCGGACCGCTCCACGCAAGCCTCCCCGCGATTCGTCCCGAGAGGTCTGCCGGTATGAGACCCGCATGGGCGAGCCACCCCAGCTCGAGCGAGGTCACCGAAAGCGAGGCCTCGACCGGCACCGTCTTCAGCGCGGGCATCCGTCCTGCCAGCACCTCATCCGCCGCGAGCGGGAACGTCGCGGCGAGCGTCGCCTCGAGCCCCGGCGACCGCTTCGTCGTCAGCGTCGCATCGACCTTCCCATCGGCCCAGACGAGGTGATGCACGAGCGCGAGCCCATCGACCCCGAAGCCCTTGAACCGGCCCACCGATGCCGCCAGCTCGACCCGGGGTCGCTCCCACGTGCCACCGAGGCGCAGCTGTCCATCGAGGCTTCCCTCCAATGCCGGCGTTTCCGGAGACAGCCGATGGACGAGCTCGATCGGCAGCTGGGACACGCTCAAATCCACATTGATTTCGGACCCTTTCGACATGTTCGGCGCAGCGGCCGGCAGGCTCGCGGCGAGTCGGGCCCTGCCTCCGCTCTGCAGCGACGCGTCGAGCGTCGCGTCGACACGCCCGGCGTGCAGCGTGCCTTCGAGCTCTGCCGTGAGGCCCTGTAGTCCATCGAACGCACCCTTCGTCAGGCCGGCCCGGACCCGCACGTCGAACGCTTCGGGCGGGCCCTCCGCGGAAAGCTCGGCGGTGAGGTGTCCTGCCACCGTCGCGTCCGGCAACAGGCCCTTCGGAAGGCGCTCGACATCGAGATCGCGCAGGGTCAGCAGCAGCGCCACTTCGCCCGAGCGCCGCTGCGACGCCTCGAGCTGCATCGGTCCCAGCGTGCCGTCGAAGAGCCCGTGCGAGAGCCGCCGCCCCTGCGCGTCCTGTTCGTAGACCGCAGGCGCGCGGGAGACGAGATCGAGCCCCAGCGCATGCGCCTCGATGCGATCCAGCGTCCACCGCTCCACGCCGCGGGGCAGCCCGGTATCACGGCTTCCCGACAGGGCCAGCATCACCGGCAAGTAGCGCGGCGCCGCCTGCGGATCTTTCACCTGTGCGAGCTCGCCATCGAGGGTCAGGCGCAGCGTCCGCCCGTCGATGCCCCCCGAGACGGCGAGGTGTCGTCCTCGCATCGCTCCCGCGGAGAAGGCGTCGAGACGTCCGTTCGTCAGCGACGCCGTCAGCGGCTCGTGACGCGTCAGCGACAGATCTGCGCTCAAGCCCGACAGATGGGTCTCGCCGAAGCCCAACTGCGGCGCGTCCAACGTAAACCGCCCACGAAGCGCTGCGAAGGGGCCGGAGAGGCGACCCGAGAGACGCAGACGCCCCTGCATCGGCGCCAGTTCCAGCGACAGCCCCTCGTTCAACAGCGCGCGGGTGCGGGCCAGATCGTCGGCCTTCAGGTCGATCGAGAGCTCTGCCGAATCGCGCGTGCCCTCGCCCGTGGCCGTGAGCCGAAGCTGAGCGGCCGAGACCCGTCCGGCCGACAGACGCCAGCGTCCGTCCGGCAGCAGCGCGCCCTCCAGATGTGCGTGATCGATCGCGAGCTTCTGATACCGGCTTTCATCCGCATCGAGCGTCGCCTCGACCGTGCCGTTCGGCGGCAGCCCGGTGCCATGCCACGCGAGGGTCGCGTTGATCAGCGTCTCCGGGAGGCCTCGCATCAACCTCTGCAGCGCGACGCCGTTCAGACGCAGCTCCCCCGTGTGGCCCACCACGAGCCCCGCCTCCAGCTGTGCGGAGGCCGACAGGTCGACCGTGCCCTCCGGCAGCCGGCCCTGCAGCGTCACCGTCGCCCGCGTCAGTTCGCGCTCGATCCGACCGTTCAGAGCGATGGCGCCCAGCAATTGCACGGAGGGCGCGAACAGCGTCACATCCTCCGGCGCGACGTGCGCGTTCTCGAGCGCGAGCGAGAACCGATGGAGGTCCGGAGCGACGCTGCCGGACAAGATGATTGCGCTGCGGTCCGTCGACACCTTCAGCGCGTCGATCGTCACCGCGTCGGGCCGGTAGTTCAGCCGCGTCGATGCGGAGAGCGGCAGCGCGTACGGCTTCTCGAGCATCAGTCCAAGGCGCGCATCGAGGGTCAGATCGTCGAGAGGCCCGGCGACCTCCGCATCGAACGTCAGGCCCCGCAGCGCGACCGGCGACGATCCGTCCTGCGTGAAGACGCCGTCCCGGATGACGATGCGGGGAGCCTTCAGAACAAGGTCGTTTCGAGGCGGCTTCGAGGGCTCCTCAGGCTTCGGATGTCGCGGCTGGAGTGCCCGCGCGAGGTTCGTCGCGCCGTCCTTCGACTCGAGGTGGAGCACGGGTCGTCCGATCGTCACTTCCGGCAGCGCGATCCGTTTGCCCAGAAGCGCGAGGACGTTCAGCTCGACCACCGCGTCATCGATGCTCACCACCGGCGCCGCGTCGCCCGGCGCCGTCAGCCGCACGCCGCGCAGTTCGAGCCGCAGCAGCCGAGAGAAGGAGACCGAGTCGACCTCCAGCCGACCTTCAATCTCTTCGTTCGCCGCCGCGATGATCTGACCTCTCAGCCACCGCCCTCCGCCCGAGGTCTCCAGCCATGCGAAGAACGCCACGGGCGCGAGCAGCAGCGCCGCCCCCAGCGCCGCCAGCACGCGGGGCCATCGCCGTCGCGTCGTCTTCTTCGGGGCCTCGTCTCCTGGGTGCGTCACGTCAGAACGCCTCACCGATTGTCAGGAAGAACTGGAAGCCCCAGAGGTAACCGCCCTCCTCGTAACACTGGTGCCAGGTCGCGCCGGAGCTCGAGGTCGGATAGCCGGCCGCACGGCAGCCCGTCGAGAAGGCGTAGGCGGCCGGATCGAGCGATGGCGGCGTCGGCGTGCCGGGCGCGAGGCGCACGTTGACCGGCCGCTCGTTCCACGACCGCAGCCGCTGCGCGAAGTCGAGGCGAATGGGGCCCACCGGCGTTCGGTAACGCAGGCCGACGCCCACGCCATACAAGAGGTGTTCGCTCGTCGGCAGCAGCGTCAGGCTCGTGTCGTCCACCGCGGCCACGGCGCCCACGTCCGCGAACAGCACCCAACCCAGATTCTCCCATCGCGTCGGCATGCGCAGCTCGAGCGAGCCCTCGAGGAGCCGGTTGCCACCGAGGGGCAGGGGAGGGCCCGCACGCCACCGGTCCTTGCACGGCGTCTGCCCGGTCGAGCAGTCGACGTCGTTCCCGCCGAAGTCCGGGTTCCGCTCCACCAGCGCATCGCGCGGCCCCAGCTGCTGCGCCCCGGCGACGCGCACCGAGTTGGCGCCGCCTGAGAAGAACTTCGAGACGCCCGGCAGGTCGCGTCCGCCGCTCGAGGTCTTGAACAGCATGCCCCAGCGCACCCGCGCCGCCAGCGTCGTGCGGGCGGTGAGGGGCACGTAGCCGCGCATCTCCGGCGCCAGCCGCACGTAGTTGAAGTCGCTGAAGGGCAGCCCCGCGTATTGCGCGCTCGCCAGCACGAAGAATCCCTTGTGCGTCGCGATGGGGTCGTCGCGCCGGTCGATGGTGAGCCTTCCCTCGACGTAGCCGATGAAGCAGCGTTCATCCTGCGCCGACGTGCCCGCCGGCGCGCCGCAGCCGCTCGTCGTGAAGCTGCCGGTCGTCCCGACGGGGATCTCGCCGCTCTGGTTCACCTGAAAGTAGAAGTCGTAGTTGAAGCTCGTCGTGAAGGTCGTGCCGGGCAGCCAGCGGTCCAGGTGCGCGGGAAAGCCCAGCTTCAGGCCGGTCCGCTGGTACGCGAATGCGTTGGTGATCTCCTTCGAGTAGTCGGCCCCGGTCGAGACGTCGAAGAAGGAGCGCAGCACCCGCGGCTGCAGGTACTCGACCCGTCCGTCGGCGACGACGCCGTGGCTCGTCGCCCCGTCACCGAAGAGCCACTGCGGCACGCCCGGCAGCACCGCGTAGCCGAGCGCTGCCCCCACCGTCAGCTGCTGCAGCCCGCGCGCCAGGTTTTTGTGCTGCCACTGGCCGCGCACCTGCCCCACCCAGCGGTACGGATCGGTGACGATGCCGAGCCCCAGTTCTCGCGAAATGAACGGCGCCTCATGCACCGTGATGACCACCGGAGCCATCCCGGGACGCTCGGGCGCGGCCGGCTCCACCTGCACCAGGGTGAAGACGCCCATCCCGTAGATCTGCCGCTGCGCCTCTGCGAGCCGGTCCGGCGTGATCAGCTGCCCGGCCTCCAGTTCGCTCATCAGCGTGATGCGGTCCTTGCTGACGCCCTGCGCGCCCGCGACGAAGACGCGCCCGATGCGAAGCGGATCGCCCGGCACGACGTCGAGCAGCACCTCGGCGCCCGTCCGCGTCCGATCGACCGTCACCTTCCCGGAGACCCGCGCGTTCATGTGGCCGTGCGACCGCAGCCGCTCGCGCAGCGCCAGCTTCGTCCGGTCGTACTGCTCTTCGACCAGCCGTTCGCCCTGCTTCAGCGGCAGGTCCCCCAACACGTGCTTCTGCAGTTCGGTGGGGAGCGCCTCCATCCCCGCGACGGCGAGCGTCGTCACGAGCGTCGCGGGCCCTTCGTTCACCACGAACGTCACGTCGGCGCGGCCGCCCTGCACCTTCACCCGGACGTCTTCGACCTTGGCGCCGTAGAAGCCGAGCGACTGGTAGATGCGCTCGATCCGCTTCGCGTCTCCGGGCAGCGCCTCGGGCTCGAACGGATGCGCCCCGGTCAGGCCGAAGAACCAGCGCCCGCTCCCCTCCACCGACAGCCGCGAGAGGATCGTCTCGGTCTCGACGGCCCGGTTGCCCTCGATGCGCAGCTCACCGGCGACGGGGGGCGCCCCACGCGCGGCGCGAAACAGGCACCCCGGTGAGACGACGAGCACGACCAGCGCCAACATCAGCGCGCGCACCCCGCTCTCGATGCCCCTCGTCATCCGCATTCGCGCGGGAGCGTAGTGCGCACGGGCGTCGCGCGGACACCTGAAATTGGTACGGTCCCGCGTCGTCGAAACTGCGCCGTCGGAGAACACCGCATGAGCATCACCGTGCCAGACCGGGAGCGCCTTGCCGCCCTGCGCGACGCCATTGGCCGGGGCCTCGTCGAACGCGACGTGCCGGTGCGTCTCGCGCTCCTCGCCGCGCTCTCGGGCGAACACCTGCTGCTGCTCGGCCCTCCCGGCACCGCGAAGAGCGAGCTCGCCCGCAGGCTCCGCACCGCCTTCACCGACGCCGCGTGGTTCGAGCGGCTGCTCACCCGCTTCACCGTGCCCGAGGAGCTGTTCGGCCCGCTCTCGCTCAAGGCCCTCGAGCAGGACACCTACCGCCGCCAGACCGCCGGCTACCTGCCCTCGGCCTCCGTCGCGTTCCTCGACGAGCTGTTCAAGGCCTCGAGCGCGATCCTGAACGCGCTGCTGACGCTCCTCAACGAGCGCGAGTTCGACAACGGCACGGCCCGCGAGAAGGTGCCGCTCGTCTGCGTCGTCGCCGCCTCCAACGAACTGCCCGACGACGAGGGCGGCGACGCGCTCTACGACCGCTTCCTCCTGCGCTGCACGGTGGGCCCCGTCAGCGAGGCGGGCTTCACGGCGCTCCTCTCCGAGGGTTCGGAAACGGCGCCCCTTCCCGAAGGCCTCGCCCTCACGCGCGAAGAGCTCGGGGCGATTCGAGAGGGCGCGCGGAGCGTGAAGCTGGGCTCCGACGTGGTGGCGCTCCTCGGTGCGCTGCGGCGGCACCTCGCCGAGCAGGGCGTCGTCGTCAGCGATCGGCGGTGGGTCAAGGCCGCAGGCCTCCTGCGCACCAGCGCCTTCACCGACGGCCGCGCCGAGGTCTCGCTCTGGGACTGCTGGCTCCTCGTCCACTGCGTCTGGAACAAGCCCGAGGAGCGCGAGGCGGTGTCGCGCTGGTTCGACGCCCGCATCAGCGCCCTTGCCGCCGAGCCCTCCGCGCTCATCCGTCTCACCGAGGCCTGGGAGCGCCGCATCGCCGCAGAAAGCGGCGCCGAGATGCAGGCCCGCGACGACGAAGGCCGCCCGCTCTTCGTCACCTCGGGCGGCCGAGTCACCACCGAGCCCGAGTCGCTCGTCCACAAGCGCGATGCGGCGGGAGAGGCGCTCTACAAGTCGCCCGGCTCAACCTTCGGCCCCGGCGGCATCAGCCCCGGCGACGCCGTCACCTACGAGCAGCTCTGGAAGGCGCACTTCGACGCCACCGCCAACATCGACATCGAGGCCTACATCCGCCGCGACGACAGCAAGGTGATGGAGAGCGTGAAGCACGCGCCGCACCTCGTCCCGCGCCGGGTCGAAGCCGCCGCCATCCTCCGCCTCCTCGCCGACGTGACGAAGCAGCGCGAACGGCTCGAGACCCACCTGACGCAGCTCGACCGCCGCATCGGCTGGCTGGAAAACAGCGCCGCGAACCACCTGTGGGTCCCGAAGGAGCTGGCCGAGGCCGCGCGTCCCCGCTGGCGCGCCTCCCGCGAGGCGCACGAATCGCTCCTGCACCGATGGCGAGAGCTGGAGCGCGGCTTCTCCGCCTTGATGAACCGCTCATGAGCGATCTCGGCGAGACCGCCGCGTGGGTCGAGAGGCTGCCGCCGACTCTCGACGCGGCCGTGCTGGCAGGCACCTCGGGCGATCTCGCGTCGCGCGTGCAGGGGGCGCTTCTCCTCCGTGACGCTCTGCTCGGGGGTACTGCGCCCACGATCGAGGCGCTTGCGTGGCCCTCTCGAGCGATGGCGCGCGCGCTGGCCCGCGCCCTCGAAGCGTCGCGTCTCCTGCCATTCACCCGCGGCCACGTCGAGCTGACCGACGCGCTCCTGTCACAGCTCGCGGGCTTCATCGAAGAGGCGCCGGCTGATGCTTCGGAGGAGTCGCTCGCGAACGAGTGGAGCCTCCGCCTCGAGGCCTACTGGGGCGCTCGGCGTCGCATCTGGGAGCGGCTGCGTGCGCTGCTTGCGCCGCTGGGCGAGGGGCTCGTCGGCTTCGATCTCTCGTCGGGGCTGCTGCACGCCCAAGGGCTCATCGAGCTGTCGCAGCTGCAGGCCCTGCTCGATCGCATCCCCGAGTGGACCGAGCTGGTGCGCCTCGTCGGACGGCCGGACGGTGCGGCGCTCACGGGCGCGCTCGAAGCGATCGTGTCTCCCGTGCGACAAGCCGTTTCGCGCACGTCGCTGCCGCGAGTTCCGCCGGATCTCGACGGCATCGAGCGCACCTCGAACCTCGACCGGATGCTGCCCTCCGAGGCGCTGCTCCTGAACCACCCCTCGCTCCGGTTGCTCTGGCACGCGCGCCGGACCGAGGCGGCTTTGCTGGGGCATCGCGTCGCGGGCGAGGGGTGGGAGCGGGCTTCGGAAGGGGAGGGCGCCACCGGACCGGCGAAGAGGGGCCCCGTGCTGATCGCCGTCGACGTCTCGGCCTCCATGTCGGGCAAGGCGAGCGCGGTGGTGAAGGCGCTGGCGCTGGAGGCCGCCCGCGTCGCGCATCAGGAGCAACGGCGCTGCGAACTCGTCAGCTTCGGCGGACCGAACGAGTGGGTGCGCCACGATCTCTCCTTCGAGCGCGAGGGCGTCGAGCGGCTGCTCTCGTTCCTTCGACTCGTCTTCGAGGGCGGCACCGATCCCAACGCGGCGCTCCGGGCCATCTCCGAGCGGCTGGAGAGTCCCGACTTCGCCAAGGCCGATCTGCTGGTGCTGAGCGACGGCCGGTTTGCGGCGCTGCCGGAGAGCCTGATCGATCCCCTTCGCTCACGTCTCGCCCGAAGCGGCGGGCGCTGCCACGGCGTGCTCGTGGGCGCTGCTCCCGACGTGGCGATGCGGAGCCTGTGCGACCCGCTGCACCGGTTTGAGTCGTGGGGCGAGGTCGGCGGAAAAGGGTGATCCGCGGCGGACGCACCTCCGTCGGCGCCGCGCTGAAGCAAGACGGGCCTGTCACCTGCCTGTGGCGACGCCGTGCTGAAGCAAGGGGAGCCTGTCACCTGCCTACGGCGACGCCGTGCTGAAGCAAGGGGAGCCTGTCACCCGGGCATGGCGGAGCGTGACTGGCATCGGTCGCGCGGCGCGATTCCCGACGGTCGTGGTCAGCCGGCTCGCCCGCGCGGCGGCTTCGCCGGCCGCAGCAGCACCGAGAGGTTGTGGCGCTCCCACGTGCGGGCCAGCTCGTAGTGCTCGAACAGCTTCTCGCGGCGCCGGAACTCGGCCGAGTGGATGCAGCGGCGGCCGCCGGCGGTCTTCTCGTGCGGGACGGCCTGGTGGAGCATCTCGTGGTAGACGACCAGCTCAACGAAGTAGCGGGGCACCTCGGCGCGGTCCAAGGCCGGGTGGATCAGAATCGTCGCCGTCTCGTGGAAGTAGGCGCCCATCCGGATGCTGCGTCGGCGCTTCTCTGTCGTCCCCCGCCCCCAGCCGATGCGCGCGTCCACACCGCCGCCGAAGTAGCGGACGTTGAGCCGCGCGTACATCGCGTCGAGGTCGTAGACGGCGCCGCGGGCCTCGAGGTCGCGGTGCCGCTTCTCGGCGTCGACCGGCTTGATGGCCGACCGGTGCTGGCGGACGAAGGCGTCGAGCACCTTGCCGGCGCGGGGGCTGCGCTGCTTCGCGTACTCGGCGAGCGCCCGCACGACCTCCGGACCGGCGGTGAGGAACATGTGGTGGATCCGCAGGTGCAGCCCTTCCGGCTCCCGGCGGAATGAAACCATCGTCGAACGGTTGTCGTGGATGCGGAGCGTGAGCGGTCCGGCGACCAGGATGCGCAGCTCGCTCGCGAGCCGGTGGGCGGCGTCGGCGTGGGTGGCCGGTGCCGAGACGCCCGCACTCGCCACACGGGCCACGCGACGCGCCGGCTCCGCGGGGCGGGCGACGCGCTCGCCTTGGCTCGACGACGTTCCGAAGAGGAACGTCAGCTGCTCCACGGGTCGGTTCGGCTTCACGGCGGCTCTTCGTTCCCTGATTGAGATGGCGCGCATCCTACAGGCGCGTCGAGCGGCGGCTCAATAAGCGGCCGGGCGCTGCTGCGCTCGACATCCGTCTGCGCCCGCGGATCTCCCGGCGAGCTCCCCCCTCGGCGTCACCCCTTGCTTGTCAGGTCGATTGCCGGATGGTAGGCACCCCCGCCCCTTGCCGGTTGAGCGGCACGGGCGGCCCACACGGGCGGAAGGGAGGCCGGCCAGCAGTGTTCACCCCGCGACGTGCTCTCCAGCTTTCTCCGCGCCTGCGCCGATGGGTCCTCGGCGCCGTCGGCTGCGCGGCGGCCATTGGCGTCCTGTTTGCCGCCCTCTCGAGCCGCCCCCGCACCCCGTCCGAGCTTCTCGACCGGGCCATGGTCCTCGCGCTGGAGCACAAGCCCGAGAAGGCGCTCCGCGAGCTGCGCCGGGGCCTCGCGATGCTGCCCGACGACGACCGCTCCGAGGTCCGCCAGCGCATCCTGATGCGCGCCGCCCAGCTGACCGAGATGCACCTCTCGGACGTGCACCTCCCCGAGGCGCTGCGCTACTACCGGACCGTCGCCGAGGAGTACCGGGGCCTCCCGGCCGCCTACGAGGCCGGCGTCCGCATCGCCGAACTGCTCAGGAACCGTCTCCACGACACCGTCCACGCGGAGGAGCAGTTCCTCGCCGTGGCCGAGGCGTTTCGAAACCAGCCGGGCATCGAGCTGATGCTGCTGAAGGCCGGCGAGGCCGCCGTCGACGGGGAGCGCCTCGACGCCGCCCGCCGCCACGCGCAGGGCCTCCTCGACGGCCACCCCGACAGCCGCCTCGTGCCCGAAGCCCTCGCGATGCTGGCCGACGTCAACCGCCGCGCAGGACACCTGACCGAGGCCGTCGACCAGTTCCTGACCCTCTCCCAGCGACTCGCCGGCACCCCAGAGGGGGCCCGAGCCCTCGCCCGCGCCGGCGACTGCCTCGCCGAGCAGGGTGATTTCGCCCACGCCATCGCCCGCTACATCGAGAGCCTGCCGCTCCACCCCGACCCCATGGCGGTGCAAAGGAGCCTGGACCGCGCCCGCAAGCGCTTCCAGCTGATGCGCCCCAGCCCGGCGGCCGTCCGCGCCTGGGCGGCCCGCGACGTGGGAGCCGGAGAGTCGACTCCGGCCGCCGAGGCCGCGCTCCTGCCGGATGCGCCCGGCGGCGCCGGTACCGCCGAGCCTGCGGCAACCGGCGCGGATGACGCCCCGAACTGACGCCCCCCGGCCGCCAACGCCGTTTCCGACCGTGCCGCGCTGCGCCGTTTCCTGCGTTGACGCCCCCCCTTGCTCATGGTACTCGCGCGCCCTCTCGGCGGTGTGCCCTCTACGTCGCCGGCGGTTTCGACCCCGTTTTCAACGTCTCGAGAAGGCCCGAAGCGTGTCGACGCCGACCCACAATCCGCCCGGCGAAAGAGGCCCTGAAAGCCGGCCCGAAAGCCGGCCCGAAAGCCAGCCCGAAAGCCAGATCGCCTCGTTTCGCAAGGCCCAGCCCTACGTCGACGCCGTCTGGCAGTTCATCGCCGCCGTCGCCCTGATGTCCTGGCTGGGCCATGCCGCCGACCAGCGGTTCGGCACGGCGCCCTGGCTGCTCGTGACCGGGGTGTTCCTCGGGTTCTCGACCGGGTTGTGGGGGTTCGTGAAGGTGATCTGGGCCCTCGACCGGCGGTCGGAGGCCTCGCAAGGGAAGACGCAAGGCGACCGAAACGACGGCCCCGGCGGGCCAGCGAAGGACGGTACGTGACGACCGCAACCCCAAAACCGCGCGGCATGGGCCTCGGGCAGGCGCTCGCGGTTGGTGGCGTGTTGTGGTCGGCGACCCTCCTGCTCGCCCTGGGCATGGACAGGGGAGAGTGGCGCACCGGGCTGCTCACCGGGGTCATCACCGGCGGCCTGGGCGGCGTCATGGGCTTTGCGCTCATCCTGCCGACCCTGGGAAAGCCGCTCCAGACGGTCGTCAGCGCCATGGGCCTGGGCTTCGTCGGTCGAATGATCCTGGTCGCCGCCGGCCTCCTCGTCACCCTGCGAAAGCTTCACGGCGAGCCGCTGGGCTTCGCCTTCGCCTTCTTCTTTCTCTTCTTCGTCTTCGCTGCCTTGGAGCTGCTCGTCGTCGTTCGCCACGCGCCGCCGACGGCTCCCGCGGGCCAGGAGTCCTGAACCATGGACCACACCCAGACCACCCAGCACGCCGCCGGTCTCGCCGACGCCGCCCACGGGGGCGAGCACGCCGCCCACGACCCGGCGCAGTACATCCTTCACCACGTCGCCGACGGCCACACCATCGAGCTGCCCGGCGGGTCGAACCTGTTCGCGCAAGACGTCGATCTCCACGAGCTCTTCGGCCACTGGACGGTCGGCGGCATCGACCTGACCCCGAGCAAGTTCACGCTGATGATTTGGACGGCGGCCCTGCTGGTCATGGGCGCCCTCTGGTGGACCACCCGCAGCCGCAAGGCGGTGCCGCAGGGCCGGGCGCAGACGGTGGTCGAGACGCTGTTTCTCTTCGTCCGTGACGAGATCGCCGAGAAGTCGATCGGCCACCACGACGGCCGCCGCTACACGCCGTACCTCGCCACCTGCTTCTTCTTCATCCTGGGCATCAACTTCCTGGGGCTCGTGCCCTACGGCTCGACCGCCACCGGCAGCGTCTTCGTCACCGTCGTCTTCGCCGCCATGACCTTCCTCATGACCCAGCTCGCCGGCATGCGCGCGCAGGGCGTGGGCGGCTACTGGGCGCACCTCGTGCCGGCCGGCGTGCCGTGGTGGCTCTACCCCCTGATGCTGCCGATCGAAATCATCGGCCTGTTCACCAAGCCGTTCGCCCTGACGATGCGTCTGTTCGCCAACATGGTCGCGGGCCACATCGTGCTGTTCTTCATCCTGGGCCTCGTCTTTTTCCTCAAGAGTCCGCTGGTCGGCCTCGGCTCGGTGCCGCTCGGCTTCGCGATCTTCCTGCTCGAGACCTTCGTGGCGCTCGTTCAGGCCTACGTCTTCACGCTGCTGTCGGCCGTCTTCATCGGCATGGCGTCGCACGCGCACTAGCCCCTTTCGGCCCCTCGGGGCCTTTACCCGGGCTTTCCGCCCGGAGGTTCGGCCCGGTGTGATCGACCAAGCCGGGAACGGGCGAGCGGCAGGGTGCCTCTCCCCGAAGCGTCCACGGAGCGGCGGACGCACTCCAACGCACACGGGCGCGCGCCCAGCTCCGAAACAGCGCGCCTCGCACTCAAGGAAAGAGGTTCGTCATGGCTGAAATCACTGGTTCGATTGGTCACTTCGGCGCCGCCATCGGCGCCGGCCTCGCCGTCGTCGGCGGCGGTCTGGGCATCGGCAAGCTTGCCGCCGCCGCCATGGAGGGCACCGCCCGCCAGCCGGCCGCCGCGGGCGACATCCGCACCTCGATGCTGATCGCCGGCGCGTTCATCGAAGGCGTCACGCTCTTCGCCGAGGTCGTCTGCATCATCATTGCGACCAAGTAGTTCCCGTTCGAAACCCCTTCGACGTCCGGCGCCTCGTAGCGCCGGGCGTTGATCGACCGGCCGGAGCAGCACGGCCCCGACCGGTCGATCAGCGCGATTTTCCCGAGGAGCCCCACATGTCGCTCAACGTTGTCCTGGCCGCCGGCGGCCTCATCGACCCGAACCCGGGTCTGGCCATCTGGACCCTCATCACCTTCCTGATTGTCGCGGTGTTTCTGCGCTGGAAGGTCTGGGGGCCGCTCATGGCCATCATCGACGCGCGTGAGAAGTCGATCCAGGCCGCCATCGACCAGGCCAAGACCGAGCGCGAGGCCGCCGAGAAGCTGCTGGCCGAGCAGCAGGTCGCCGCCGAGGCCGCCCGCAAGGAGGCGGCCGAGATGGTGCGGAAGAACCGCGCCGAGGTCGACGCCGCCAAGGCCGAACTCATTGCCAAGGCCCGCGCCGAGGCCGATGCGCTGGTCGCCAGCGCCCGCAAGCAGATCGAGGACGAGAAGCGCAAGGCGCTGGCCGAGGTTCGCCAGGTGGCCGTCGACCTGGCCCTCGCCGCCGCCGGCAAGGTCGTCTCGGCCAAGATGGACGACGCCGCGCACCGCGCCGTCGCCGAGGAGTACATCGGCTCCATCGGCAAGCAGCCGTCCGCCTAGCGCCGGCGCCGATCCGGCCTCATCGCCGGGTCGAATGAAGCTCGCCTTTCACACGTGTTGACCGCAGCGCCCGGCCGTCGCCGGGCGATTGCGTTTCCAGAGGTCGGTCATGGGTCTCGCCATCGGCATCGTCGGTCTTCCCAACGTCGGCAAGAGCACGCTGTTCAACGCGCTGTCGAATGCGGGGGCGCAGGCTGCGAACTACCCGTTCTGCACCATCGAGCCGAACGTCGGCGTCGTGCCGGTGCCGGACGACCGCCTCGAGGCGCTCACCAAGGTCATCAAGCCGCAGAAGCAGGTGCCGACCAGCCTCGAGTTCGTCGACATCGCCGGCCTCGTGAAGGGCGCGAGCCAGGGCGAGGGGCTGGGCAACCAGTTCCTGAGCCACATTCGTCAGGTCGATGCAGTGTGCCACGTGCTGCGCTGCTTCGAGGACGCCGACGTCGTACATGTCGAGGGCTCCGTCGACCCGGCCCGCGACGCCGCCACCATCGAGACCGAGCTGTGCCTCGCAGACCTTCAGACCGTCGACAAGCGCCGCGAGCGCACCCTCAAAATGACCAAGGCCGGCGGCAAGGCCGGTGACGACGCCAAGGCCGAGATCGCGGTCCTGGACCGCCTGCGCGCGGGCCTCGACTCCGGCACGCCGGTGCGCCGCCAGAAGCTGACCGACGACGAGAAGGCGCTGCTCAAGGACCTGTTCCTGCTCACCGCGAAGCCGGTGCTCTACGTCGCCAACGTCGCCGAGGGACAGGTCGGCTCCGAGGCCGCCGACCCGCTCGTCGCCAAGGCCCGCGCCGTGGCCGACGCCGACGGCGCGCCCATGGTCACCATCTGCTCGAAGGTCGAGTCCGAGGTGCAGGAGCTTCCGGCCGCCGAGCGGGCCGAGTTCCTCTCGTCGCTGGGCCTGACCGAGCCGGGCCTCAACAAGCTGGTGCGCGCGGGCTACGACCTCTTGGGCCTCATCACCTACTTCACCGCCGGCGAGACCGAGTGCCGCGCCTGGACCATCCGCCGCGGGACCAAGGCCCCCGGCGCCGCCGGCGTCATCCACTCCGACTTCGAGCGCGGCTTCATCAAGGCCGAGGTGATGGCCTGGACAGACCTCCTGAAGCTGGGCTCCGAATCGGCCTGCCGGGACAAGGGCCTGCTCCGCATCGAAGGCAAGGAGTACGTGGTCAACGACGGCGACGTGATGCACTTCCGGTTCAACGTCTGATTTCCGCCCGTCGTCACGAGACGCGGCCGCTTGACGCGGACTCCGCCGCTCCTCTACGGTCCCGCCGAATTTCAGCCGGCCGCCCGCCGCGGCAAAGGACTCATCCATGCCCATGAACACGCGCAACCTCTGGTTCGGTCTTGCCCTCGCCTCAGCCGTCGCAGGCGGAGCCGCCTCGTGCGGCGCCGAAGAGGGCGGAGAGACGACGGAGACGACGACCGATGCCGGCTCCAGCACGGGCGGCGGCACGGATGCGGGCACGTCGAACGGCGGCACGGACGCGGGCACCAGCACGGGTGGCACCGACGCAGGAACGAACACCGGGGGCGGCACGGACGCGGGGACGAACACGGGCGGGAGCTCGGGCAAGCTGGTCATCAACGAGGTGCTGGCGAACCCGCCGTTCTGCGGGACCACAGCAGTCGATCAGCCCGACTGCCGGACCCTGCTCGACGGCGACGCCAACGGTGACGGCTACTTCAACTCGACGCAGGACGAGTTCATCGAGCTGGTGAACGACTCGAACAGTGCTTTCGACCTGTCGGGCGTCACGGTTACGGTGGAGGCCGCGACGAAGTTCACCTTCACCTTCCCTGCGGGCGCCTCGGTGCCGGCGGGCAAGGCCGTCGTCGTCTTCGGCGGTCAGGGCAAGGACGCGAACAACGCGGCGCTGCCCATTGCCACCAGCTTCAACGGCCATCCGATTCAGGCCTACGTCGCGTCGGCCACGCCGGGGACGGCCGTGCTGTCTCTCGGTACCTCCGCGAACATCGTCGTCGCGACGGCGAGCGGCACGGTGATCGACCGCTTCGGTTACACGGCCACCGGAACCGCTTCTGCGGACGTCGTCGTCATCGATGCCAACAAGGCCCGTCAGTCGATCGTGCGCGACCCGGATGTCTCCGGCACGTGGAAGAAGATTGGCGACGTCGCCGGCCACCGCGGCATCTTCACCCCGGGCGTGAAGAACGACGGCTCGGCGTTCTAAGCGCCCTGCGCACCACGCGGATTCGGGCCGGGTCTCCAGACGGGGGCCCGGCCTTTTTCGTGGGCCACGCGCTGCTTTCGGTTTGCTTCGATGCAGGGAACGTGGTCGCTATCGCCCCATGAATCGCTGCGTCGCCGTTGCTGTCGCTTTCTCCTGCGCGCTCGCTTGCGATTGTGGCTCCGTATCGCTCCGGGACATCCCCCGCGGCGTCGCCTCGGAAGCCTCTTTGGACTTCGGCGAAGTCGAGGTTGGAGACGTCGCGACGTTGGCGCTCTCCGTGAGCAACGAGGGCGGCGGCCTCCTGACCGGCACGGTGCTGGTCGAGGGAGGGGATGGCGCCTTCACTGCGAGCGCGTCTGAATTCGAGCGTTCGTCGGGGACATCGGGAGCGCTCCAGATCGCTTTTCGACCGACGGCGGTGGGCATCCGCGAGGCGCGTCTCGTTTTCCGGATGAACGGCGCTGAGCCGCTCATGACCGTCACGCTCAAGGGCGTCGGCGTCACGACCTGCGGCAACGGGACGCTCGATGATGGCGAGCGCTGCGACGACAGCGTGACCGACGGAGCGTACGGAGGCTGCCGTGCTGACTGCTCGGGAGGCGCCGGCTCCTGCGGCGACGGCGTCGTGAACGGTCCGGAGACCTGCGACGACGGCGTGAACGACGGGGCGTACGGAGGCTGCCTCGCCGGCTGCTCGGGTCGTGGAGACCACTGCGGCGATGGTGTCGTGAACGGTTCGGAGGCCTGCGACGATGGCCTCAACGACGGCGAGTACGGCCACTGCCTGTCGGGCTGCGTTGGCGTGGGCGCGTCGTGTGGCGATGGCAGGGTGAGCGGCCCGGAGAGCTGCGATCCGGCCTCGGAGGGGGCCTACTGCTGCAACTCCGACTGTACGTTCTCGGACCCCTGCGCGGTCGAACTTCTCGTGACCGCCGACGATGCCTTCGAGGCATGGATAGACGGCACCTTCGTCGGCCGCGGCGTCAACTGGGGCGCCGCCTTCAGCTTCCTCGTCGCGCTCTCCTCCGGTCCGCATGTCGTGGCGGTCCGAGCAGAGGACTACTCGGTGGTCGACAGCACCTTCCGCGCCCTGGTGACGAAGGGTGGTCGCCCCTTTCATCCGACCGGCGGGCCTGATTGGCGGGTTTCGCCCGACGACCCCGGTCCAGGCTGGGAGCTGGCCGGCTTCGACGATTCGTCGTGGGCCACGCCACAGCCTTGTGAACGCCAGTTTTCGGGCGCGGGCTACGGACTGCTCGCTCAGGCTGCGTGGGTGTGGGACGCTGCCGGATGCGATTCACGCGACCCCCTCGACGCGAACTGGTACCGCCTCAGGTTTAATCTCCCGTAGGCAGAGGTAGGCGCGTGACGCCGGAGGGGGTCGCTCTTCTCTCGAGCTGTTTTGCGCTACGCTCCCGCCGCCTTTCTGCGCCTTCCGGGAGACTTCGTCATGGGCCTCGTCCACCACTACAAGAGCAACCTGCGCGACATCGAATTCAACCTGTTCGAGGTGCTGAAGGTCCAGTCGGCCTCGTTCGGCCATGCGCCGTTCGCCGACATGACCGAGGAGACCGCGCGCGAGGCGCTGCGCGGCCTCGAGAAGCTGGCGACGACGAAGCTGGCCGAGAGCTTCGTCGACGCCGACCGGAACCCGACGCAGCTGATGCCCGACGGCACCGTGCGCATCCCCGAAAGCATCAAGCGCTCGCTCGACGCGTTCTATGCGGACCAGTGGGAGTCGCTGGAACTGCCGCCGCACATGGGCGGCATCGGGGCGCCGCCGTCGGTGCTCTGGAGCGCCATGGAGCTGCTCGCCGGCTCGAACCCCGTGCTCACCTTCTACCTGTTCGGCACCTTCATCGCCCGCATCATCGACCGCCTGGGAACGCCGTCGCAGAAGGCGCGGTTCCTGCCGCAGATGACCGAGAAACGGTGGGGCGGCGCCATGGTTCTCACCGAGCCGGACGCGGGCAGCGACGTCGGCGCGGGCCGCACCAAGGCACGTCACGTCGGCGGCGACATGTGGGAAATCGAGGGCGTCAAGCGGTTCATCACGAACGGCGACTACGACTACGTCGACAACGTCGTCCACCTGGTGCTCGCCCGCCCCGAGGGGGCCGGGCCCGGCACGAAGGGGCTGTCGCTCTTCATCGTCCCGAAGTTCTGGGTGAACGAGGACGGCAGCATCGGCGAGCGCAACGGCATGCGCGTCTCCGGCCTCGAGAAGAAGATGGGCCTGAAGTCGAGCGCCACCTGCGAGATGACCTACGGCGACTCGGGCCCGTGCCGCGGGCTGCTCATGGGCGAGGTCCACGACGGCATCCGCCAGATGTTCCACGTCATCGAGCAGGCGCGCATGGCGGTCGGCGTCAAGAGCATCGCCACGCTGTCGACGGCCTACCTCCACGCCGCGGGCTACGCGAAGGAGCGGGTGCAGGGCGCTGATCTCACGCAGGCCTCCGACAAGCGGGCCCCGCGCGTGCGCATCATCCAGCATCCGGACGTCCGCCGCATGCTGATGAGCCAGAAGGCACACGCGGAGGGCATGCGCGCGCTCGCGCTCTTCACCGCCAGCCTCCAGGACGCCATCGAGCTCAAGGGCGGCCATGGCAGCGACGAGGAGCTCGACAAGCTCAACGACCTGCTCCTGCCGCTCGTGAAGGGCTACTCGTCCGAGAAGGCCTACGAGCAGCTGTCGCTGTCGCTGCAGACCTTCGGCGGCTCCGGCTACGTCCAGGACTGGCCCATCGAGCAGTACATCCGCGACCAGAAGATCGACTCGCTCTACGAGGGCACGACGCACATCCAGGCGCTGGACCTCCTCGCCCGCAAGGTCGCGAAGGACGGCGGCGCGACGCTGCAGCGGCTCGTCGAGATGATCCACGAGACGATCGCTTCCGAGGCCGGCGGAACGGCGCTCTCGGAGGAACGTGACCTGCTCGGCGTCGCCGTCGAGGATCTGCAGGGTGCGCTGATGACGCTCATGGGCAAGCTGGGCGAGTCGGTCTACCACCTGGGCTTGCAGGGGAACCGTCTGCTCGCGGCCATCGCCGAGGTGGTGATCGCGTGGCTGCTCATTCGTCAGGCGGCCGTCGCACTCGAGAAGCTGCCGACGGCCATGGGCAGCGAAAAGGCTTTTTACGAGGGCAAAATCGCGTCGGCCCGCTGGTTCGTCCGCAACGTGCTGCCCACGGTGGGGCTCGTGAAGCACTTCGTGGAGGAGAGCCGGCTCGACCTGATGGAGCTGTCCGAAGAGGCCTTTTAGTGGGACTCGCCGAGACGCTCCGGTTCCTGCTGACGCATCCGGTAGGGCGCGCGCGCCCGCTGCCGACGCTGACCCAGTACGTGCGATGGCAGCTCGCGAGCCGCCTCGCCCCCGGGGCGCTCGCCATGCCCTTCATCGAGGGGGCGCGCCTGCTCGTCGAGCGCGGCATGACCGGCGCCACCGGCAACGTCTACGTCGGCCTCCACGAGTTCGACGACATGGCGTTCGTGTTGCATGCGCTGCGCTCCGATGACCTGTTCCTCGACGTCGGCGCGAACATCGGCTCATACACGGTGCTCGCGTCGAAAGTGGTCGGGTGCCGAACGATCGCCGTGGAGCCGATCGCCCAGACCGCTGCGCGCCTTGCCGACAACGTCGCGCTCAACGGCATCGGCGAACGCGTGGAGCTTCACGTCACCGCCGTCGGCGCCGCCTCGGGCCACGTCCGTATGACGACGCGCGACGATTCCATCAACCGCGTGCTCGCTTCGGACGAACAGGCCGACGGCAGCGAGGAGATCCCGGTCACCACGATCGATGCGCTGCTTGCCGGCCGCGTTCCCGCGGTGATGAAGATGGACGTCGAGGGCTACGAAGGGCCGGCTTTGCAGGGCGCGGAGGCGATGCTTCGTTCGCCGGATCTGAAAGCCATCGTCATAGAGCTGCTTTCCGAGAGCCATGGGGCCGGAGGCATTGACGTGCCTACGCTGCTGTCGTCGCACGGTTTCGTTCGCGCCCGCTACTCACCCGATGGACGGCAGCTCTCGATCGCCGAGGGTGATGATGGGACGGGCGGCAACGCGCTCTTCGTGAGGGATCTGCCATGGCTCGAGCAGCGTCTGAAGAACGCCCCTGTGAGAGACATCCGGGGCCTTGCGGTGTGATGCGACGTTGGCCGTGGCGAACCGCAATGGGCTCCGCTAACGTCGAACGACCCCATGCCGAAAACCACGAAAATCGCCTCGTTTAGGGGCCTCCCTCTGCTGGCCATGCTCGGTGCGCTGCTCCTCGCATCGCCTGCCCGTGCCGACGATGCCCGGGGGAGCCTTCGCGAGCGGCTGAGCGGCCACTTTCGCGAGGCGCCGGGGAACAGCAACGCGGCGAACCGCGACGCCGGCATCGCCCGCGCGGTCGACGCCTTGTTCATCATGTTCCGGCCGATAGCGCGCAGCCGCATCACCGAGGCGAACCCGGCGTTTCCGGCCGTGCGCATCGCCTTTCACGACGGACAAATCGAGACCGAGACGCCGCCCGTCCTCGCAAAATCGCCCGAGAATGGCGAGGAGCGGACGACCTTCGGGCTCAACAAGGTCGTGAACAAGCTGGTGCAGAGCGTCGCCGGTGACGCCCTCGTGCAGAAGACCTGGACCGAGGGCGCCGGGTCGCGCACCACGCGCTTCGTGCCCAGCGCCGACGGGAAGCGACTGACGCTGTTCATCGAGATTCGGGCGGACCGGCTGCCGGTGCCCGTCGCCTACTCGATGGAGTACGTCCGCGTCGACCCGTAATCTTCGGCCCGAATCCGCAGAGTTTGCGCCGCTGCCGAGCGTTGACACCCGGCGAACGCCGTCGATAAGGTCTTGCACATGCTGACCCAGACCTTCACGACGCTCCCGCGACCGAACGTGCCGCCGGAGCAGCGCGGCAACGCCATCTACGGGACGATCGGCCACCTGGGCTCGCCTTTCTTCTACGTGGTGCTCCTCGCGATTTACGGCGTGACCTGGCAGAGCGCGCTCTGGGCCTTCTTCGCGGTCTCGCTGGTCTTCACACCGCTGACGATCCTCGGCGAGAAGATCAACCCGTCGATCGACCTTCCGAAGCCGACCACCCGCGAGGTGATGGACGGGCTCTTCATGGTCTTCGTGAAGGGCGTACTGGTCGGCGGCGGCTTCGTCACCGTCGGCTGGTGGGCCCTGCGCCACGTGCCGCTGCACGCCGAAACGAAGAACAACTGGTGGCTCATCTCGGCGGCGACCGTCGGCACCGACTTCGGCTACTACCTGATTCACCGGCTCATGAGCCACAGCAAGGGCGGCGGCGCCGTCATGCGCTACTACCGCCGCAAGCACGCCGCGCATCACTCGGTGACCGAGCTGGACTTCCTGCGCGGCAACCAGTCGTCGTGGGTCGACACCGCCTTCAGCCAGTTCCAGCCGACGCTCATCGTCATCGCGTGGGCGCTGGGCATGGACCTCGCGTCGACGTGGGTCGCCTACGGCCTCATCCTGCTGCTGCAGGCGACCGACCACACCAGCGTCACCTACAACATCGGCTGGCTGCGCTACATCTTCATGGACAACCACGCGCACAAGTTCCACCACTGCATGCGCGGCAACCTGGTGAACCACGCGGCCGCCTTCTCGATCTTCGACCGGGCCTTCGGCACCTACTACGAAGACTGGGAGATCTCCTCGAACCATCTGCACCACTTCAAGGTGCCGCTGCCCATCAAGCCGCTCGATAGGAGCGCGCCGACGCAGGACGTCTCTCCGGCGCTGAGCGTCGGGTGACGGCCGCCTCTTCGAACCTGCGGTCGCTCGTCACCGGCGCCTCCAGCGGTATCGGCGTTTCGTTCGCCCGACAGCTGGCCGCGCAGGGCCGTTCGCTCATTCTCGTGGCCCGCCGAAAGGAGCGCCTCGAGAAGCTGGCCGACGAGCTGAGAAAGGCACACGGCGTCTCCGTGACGGTGCTTGCCGCCGACCTCTCCGTTCCCGACGCCGCCGTGAAGCTTCTCGATGCGGTGAAGGCCGAAGGGCTCGCGGTCGACCTGCTCATCAACAACGCCGGCTACGGCATGCAGGGGCGCTTTCTCGACATGGAGATGGCCGAAGTCGAGCAGATGTTCCGGCTCAACGCCCTGTCGCTGACCCACCTGACGCAGCTGTTCGCACGCGAGATGGTGGCGCGCGGACACGGCTACATCCTCAACGTCGCGTCGGCGGCGGCCTTCCTGCCGTCGCCCTTCGTCTCCGCCTACGCGGCCTCCAAGGCCTACGTCCTAGGCTTTTCCGAGGCGTTTTCGTTCGAGCTCCGCGGCACCGGCGTCAGCCTCACGACGCTTTACCCGGGCATCACGACGACCGAGTTCAACGAGGTGGCCCACGCGAAGACGCCGCCGCTGATGAACCTGTCGATCCTGTCGGCCGACGACGTGGCCAAGGTGGGCCTCTCCGCCACCTTCAAGCGCAAGCGGGCGGCCATTCCGGGGCTGATCAACAAGATCAACGCCTTCTTCAGCACCGTGCTGCCCCGCGGCTTCATCGTCCACGTCACCGGCACCCTGCTGGGCCGCGCGAACGGCTGGTAGGCGGTCCGAAAAAACCGTTGTGGTTACAGATGCTTCCGCCATCCGGCGGCGGATAGAGCCCTCGGAGCCATCCGACGTCGGTTCGTGGCTTGGCGACTCAGGCCAGCGCCTTCCGAACCGCCTCACCCACTTCGGCCGTCGTCGCCTTGCCGCCCAGGTCTGCCGGACGGGGGCCACTGTTGACGACCGCCGCAACGGCCGCCTCGAGGCGTTTTGCCGAAGCATGGTGGCCGAGGTGCTCCAGCATCAGCGCGCCGGTCAGGCACATGGCGAGAGGGTTCGCGAGCCCCTTGCCGGCGATGTCGGGGGCCGAGCCATGGACGGGCTCGAAGAGAGAAATGCGTCCCGGGTGAATGTTGCCGCTCGCCGCGAGCCCCAGGCCCCCGCAGAGCGCCGCGCCCAGGTCGGTGACGATGTCGCCGAACATGTTGTTCGTGACGATGACCTGATAACGCTCGGGCGCGCGCACGAGGTCCATGCAGAGCGCGTCGAAGTACATGGGCCTTGCCTCGATGCCCGGAAACTCCTTCGCCACCAGCGCGAAGACGCGGCGCCACAGCCCGTGGGCGTGGGTCAGCACGTTCGCCTTGTCGGCCATGCAGACGCGCGTCTTGCCGTGCGCCTTCGCGAAGTCGAACGCCGCCCGGATGATCCGCTCGACGCCCTTGCGCGTGTTGACGTCCTCGTTGATGGCGACCTCGTCGGGCGTGCCCTGCTTGAAGGTGCCTCCGATGTCGCCGTACATGCCCTCGGTGTTTTCACGAAACACCGTGAAAGCCAGCTCTTTCACGCCCTTGCCTTTGAGCGGGGAGAGCGCGTCGTCGTAGAGCCGGCAGGGGCGGAGGTTGATGTAAAGGTCCAGCTTGGTGCGAAGTCCCAGCAGAATCTCCTTCGCGTGGATGTTGCTGGGCACCCGCGGGTCGCCCACCGCGCCGAAGTAGATGGCCTGGAAGTCGCTGCGCAGGCGGGCCAGATCGACCTCGGGCAGCGTGGTGCCGTCCCGCAGGAATCGTTCGGCGCCGAAGTCGAACCACTCGAACGACAGCGACAGGGCGTCCTGCGCGGCGAGCAGCTCGAGCGTCTTCACGCCCTCCGTCGCCACCTCGAGGCCGATGCCGTCGCCGGGAATCACTGCAATACGGTCCATGGTCGCTCCCATCCGCAAAAGGCGGCGGAGTATAGGCCGGCGGTCGCGCTACCGTGGAGGCCGATGGGCTGGTGCGTCTACATCCTTCGGTGCGGCGACGGGACGCTCTACACGGGCGTGACGAACGATCTGCCGGCCCGTCTCGCCCAGCACCAGTCGGGGAAGGGCGCGCGCTACACGCGGGGGCGCGGACCGCTGCAGGTGGTCTACGCCGAGCCGTGCGAGGGGCGTGGTGCGGCGCTGCGGCGCGAGGCGGCGATCAAGAGGCTCTCCCGTGCGATGAAACAGCGCCTCTGCGAAGGGGCGGGATGATCATCGCTCGCTCTCGAGAAGCCGGCGCAGACGCTCATCCTCCAGCCGCAGCGGGATGGTCTTTTCCTGCGAGTACTGCACCGAACCGGGGGCGCCGCCCTTCGGCTTGCGGACGTGCCTTCGCAGGGTCGCCGCCACCTCGACGAGCCGCTCCCCGCGCGCCGCGCTGAAGTGGGCGGCGAGCGTGGCGGCGTCGAGCAGCGTCTCGGCGTCTGGCGCCGGTCCCGGAACGACGACGTGCGAGCCCGTCCAGCCGCGGGCGTGCAGCCAGAGGTCGTTCGCCCCGGCGAGGTGCAGGGTCAATTCGTCGTTTCCGCGGGCGTTTCGCCCGACCCAGATGCGACGGCCGGTGATCGAGACGAATGTGCGGTGGGGCGCTCGACGCTCTTGTGGCGCCGCACCGGGATGCCGGGCCTCGGGCGCCTTCGAGAGAAGGCCTTCGGCGCGGGCCTCGGCGACGACGGCTTCGCGCACGGCCTCGTCCGGAGCGGCCTCGCCGTGTGCGAGAAGGGTGCGGGCCTGTTCCAGACGTCCGGCGATGAGGATGCGACGGGCGTCGACCATGGCGCGCGCCCGGGTGAGCCGCTGATGCAGGTGGTAGTAGCGCGCGACGTTCTCGTGTGGCGACAGCTGGGGCAGCAGCGGGACCGCGACCTCTGCCTCGCCGGTTTCCGTCCAGTGCGTCACGCGCGCCTCGGTCGCGCCTCTCGCAAGGCGGCCCAGGTGCGGTTTGAGCAGATCGCCGTAGCGCCGGAAGCGCTCGGCCTCATCGACGCGCGCTGCGTCCGAAGTGACGTTCTCGAGCGTGCGTTCGAGCCGTTTGCAAGCCGCTCGCAGCGGAGTGAGGAGCGAGGCCGAGGGTGCCGCAGGTTTCGGCGCTGCCGCCTTGTAGAGCGCCTCGATGGCATCGGAGGGGGATGATGTCTCCCCCCAGCGGACGGTGCCGGCGTCACCCAGGGGGGGCGGCTCGTACGGCGCGCCCAGCCGCAGGCCGCGCGTCTTCATCACCGCCGTCGGCGCGGCGGCGAGGAGTTTGCCTTCTGTTCCGAGAAGCAGCAGCAGCGCGCCCCGCGGGCCTATCTCGAGCAGCAGCGAACGCGCGCCCTTGAGCGTCTCGCAGCGCACCTCGAGCGCGCGTCCTTGGGCCCGAACGCTGGAAACGCGCGCATCGGTGAGATGGGTGCGCAGCGCGCCTTGCATGCCGAAGGGGGTGGTGGGCGATGCGGGACGTCCGGGAATCAACGAGGCGCGCGCGGTGCCCGACTCCGCGACGAACTGAACGAAGAGCGTGCGTCCCGGCTGGCGGCACTCGAGGACGACCGTGGCCGCGGCCGGCATGCCCAGCTTCTGAATGCGAGCCCCTTCGACGGCGCGCAGCTCCCTCGCGACGGCCGCCAGTTCTGCTCCGGAGAGGCTCATGGCGAAGGTGTAACGCGACGGGGGACCAAGGGGGAGAAACGAAGCGAGGGCCGCCCGAAGGCGACCCTCGATCGTTCACCGCGGCCTCGAGGGCCGCAGGTGCGACTACTCGGCGGCGGGAGCCGGAGCAGCGGCCGGAGCAGCGGCCTTCTTCGGGGCGGCCTTCTTGGCAGCGGCCTTCTTCGGGGCGGCCTTCTTGGCAGCCGGCTTCTTGGCAGGAGCGGCCTTCTTGGCAGCCGGCTTCTTGGCGGCGGCCTTCTTCGGGGCGGCCTTCTTGGCGGCCGGCTTCTTGGCGGCGGCCTTCTTGGCCGGGGCGGCCTTCTTGGCAGCCGGCTTCTTGGCGGCGGCCTTCTTCGGGGCGGGCTTCTTTGCAGCAATCTTCTTCGCGGCCATGGTCATCCCTCCTAGGGATTGGGGTGTGTAAGAGCGAGAGGCAGTATATGCAGGGGCTTGTCAGGGCGTCAAATCGGGAACTTCAGACATTCCAGCAGGTTGCCGCGTGAGGTCGTCGCAAGGTGCGCCCTTGTGGTCGATTGACAATGCCGCGCGATCAATCCTGGCAGGGTCTGGCGTGTTTTGTTTGGGGGTCGTAGCATCGATCTGGGCGGTCCAGGTGAAGTGCGTCTTCCGGCTTGCTTGGGTGCGTGTCAAGGTGTCTGTCGGTGAAGTGTGTAGGGGTTGGTTCAGTGGGGGTTGACAGCGGCGCCGGAGTGCTTGCCAACTGTCTTGGAGCGATTTCGGCCCGGAAGAGACGGGCCCTCTCAAGTCCTCAAGAAAAATGTGAAACCAGTTTTCGTTTTGAAAAAACAAGCATGAGCGTCATTCATGTTGGCGCGTGGATGACAGGGGCGATGTCTGTCGACGTCTCAGCGCAGTTGCGAAGCGACGAGCGTGCTGCCGTCGAGCATCCGCTGCAGACGCGCCGCCTCGCCGTCGAACGTGGCGCGTGCCGAGCGCGAAAGCGCTTCGGCTGAGGGGAATTTCAGCGACAGCGGGTTGATGAAGGCACCGCCCTTCGCCATCGCGAAGTGGAGGTGCGGACCGGTGACGCGGCCCGTGGCACCGACGCGACCGACCTCCTGCTTCTGAGAGACGCGTGCGCCGCGGCGGACGCCTGGGCCGATTCTCGACAGGTGCGCGTAGTGCGAGACGTAGCTGTTGGCGTGCCGGATGGAGACGAGGTTTCCGTTGGGTCCCTTGGGGCCGGACCACTGCACGATGCCGTCGCCGACGGCCCAGACGGGCGTACCGACCGGTGCGCCGTAGTCGATGCCCTGGTGCGCCTTCCAGAAGCCCAGAACAGGGTGACGGCGACCGCCGAAGCCCGACGTGATGCGCACGAGCGGGAGCGGCTGCTTGAGGAAGGCGCGCTTCGTGCTGCGGCCCTCGCGGTCGTAGTAGGCGACGGTGCCGCCGGACGACGTGTGGCGGAAGAAGGTCTTCGTACCGGCCCCGCCACGGTACCGCACCGCGAGGATCTCGCCGTAGCGCACGGTCCTGCCGGCATGAGTCGACTTCTTCACGACGAGATCCATCTGGTCACCTGAACGAACGTCTCGGTAAAAATCCATCTCATAGGCGAGGATCTCGCTCGCCATCATGGCGAGTGCGGGGTCTTCGCCGGCAGCCTCGAACGCGGCCCACAGCGAGCTGTCGATGCGGACGGAGACATGCGCCTCGATCTCCTCGACCTCATAGGGGCGCAGCATCGCCGCGAGCTGCCCGTCGGTCCGCGTGACATCCCAGGCCTCGGCCTCCGAGCGTTCCCAGACGGCGCGGACGAGCGCTCCCGAAGCATCTCGCCAGAGGCGAAGCGTCTCGCCCGGGCGGACCTTTCGCGGGTCCACGGCGGCAAACAGCGCCTTGCGAAGCTCTTGTGCGTCGACAGCGGTGAGGCCCGAGCGATCGATG
>JACCDP010859652.1_pt1 | contig 36406 bp, 29 predicted proteins | sample 7445841 | NCBI WGS metagenome assembly JACCDP01 (sample SAMN15323441, study PRJNA562643) | freshwater metagenome | isolation source: river surface water | place: USA:Blue River Watershed | collected 2017-08-17 | reverse complement strand
CGCCGCGTGCCAGCAGGCGCTGGGCGAGGTGGGAACCAATGAAGCCGGCGGTGCCGGTGACCAGGATCTTCATGCGGGCGTGCTCCGTGTGCGCAAATTTCGGGCGATTTTAGCAGGCTGGTAGGAGCTTGCTTGCAAGCGAACTGATCTTGCTTTGAATTTGTTCGCCTGCAAGCAGGCTCCTACAGAATCAAATCAACCACGCCTTGAGCTGGGTCGCGTGGCGCTGGGTGATGCGTGCAATCTGCGCCAGCGTGGCGTGACTTTCCGGCAGGGCCTCCCTCTGCAAGGCAGCCGCTTCCTGGGCCACGGCCTCCGCGGCCTTGTCGATGAAGCGGCGCAGCACACCTGCCTGGCGACGCAGGGCCACGCCAGTGTCGGCCTGAAAGTCGTCCAGTGCCGCGTCATTCAGCTCGCGCCATTGCCAGGCCTTGCCGATGGGCATGGCGAAGCGCTCGCTCAGCCCGTCATACGCCTCGGTACACACCAGATCATAGGCAGGGGAAAGCACCACCTGACCGTCGGTGTGCAGCAGCGAGACGTTCTTGCCGTGGGCGTCCTGATTGCCGATCAGCAGGTTGAAAAGCATGCGCCTGACCAGCTCCTGCTGCTGGACGGCCGCCGGCACGGTGAACCGGCGCAACACGCGGAACACCTCGCCGAAGCCTGGTCCTCCGTCCTGGGTGTACTTGCGGGCAGATGGAATGCCCAGAATCTGGCAGGTGTCTTCCTGATGAAGCCGCTGAGTCGAGCCGTCGGGCAGGGGGCGGCGGTCATAGCGCTGCACCACATAGCCATGACGCAGGGTGTCGTTGGCAGTGCGAAAAGGCACCAGCCAGCTTGGCGGCACGCGCAGGCCGGCGCGTGCGGCGGCTCGCATGCACAGGGTTTCGTTCTCCACCAGGGCAGTGAAGCGCTCCGACGGGGGCTTCAGAATGTGGGTGGAGGGCCGGTTGCCGGGCAGGCGGACCATGCCCTGATCGTCCAGAATGATGGGGAGCTTGTTCTGCGCGCCGGCCAGACTCAGCCGCATGCCTTGCGGGTTCTGCACTAGGAAGGGGTGGGACTTGATGCGTTCCACGACTTCGCCCAGGGCCGCTTCGCTCAGGGCGTCTCCTGCTGCGCTGACATGGAGCGTGTTGAGACTCTGGGGCGTCTGCTCCAGCGACAGGGCGCCGGCGACATCGCCGCCTGTGGCCGCCAGCAGGCGTTCGAAGTTGTTGCTGGCGGTGCCCAGTTCACTGGCCAGCAATTCGCGCAGCAGGCCTTCCGGCAGCAGGTTCTCGAAGAACGGAAACACCTGGGCGTCGGGCCAGGGCTGGGCGCGCAGGGGCATGGCGACGGACAGTACCGGGCCGCCTCCGGCCAGGTAGGCCGCGTCGTAGGCGAACTGCATGCGCTCGTCTTCGATGCTGAGCACTCCGCAAAGTCGATCATGAAAGCGCACCTGGAACTGCATCAGGGTTCACCTGCAAGGGGCACGCGAACGGCCTCGGGCGGCGTCAGGGTCACGACGATGCCCAGCGCATCCAGCACGCGCAGCACCAGCGCCATCTGCGCGCTGGGCTTGCCGTTCTCGATGTCGCTCAGGGTGCGTGTGCTGAGTCCGGCCACGCTGGCGAGTTCGTCCTGCCGCATGCCAAGGGCTTGGCGGGTGTCGCGAATGAGTTTGCCGATGTGCGCGGTGTCCATGACCTGCCTTTGACTTTAGGATGCATGAGCGTGCATATTGCCTCGGCGACCTACAATGCACAAGCTCAATATGCACGATCGTGCATCCTGCCCGCTGGAGCCCCATGCTGCCGTTTCTTCCCCGTGATCCTTCCGCTCGCACGCGCCGCTACCGCTGGCTGGCTGTGTCATTCCTGTTGCTTGTCCTCGTGCTGCTGAGCCTGCCCGGGGCTCTGGTGGCCCAGCTGGCGGAGTTCGTGAAGGCGCTGCTCAACCTGCCGCCGTCCTCGGACACGCCGCCGCTGTTGCCGCTGGACAAGCTGGTGCACGCGGGCCTGTTCTTCGTGGCGGGCGCCTTGCTGGGGCGGGGATGGCGCGAGCCACCCGGCGCGCTCTGGGCCCTGGCGCTGGGCCTGCTGCTGTTTGCGGGGCTGACGGAGTTGATTCAGGCGTATGTGCCGGGGCGCAGTGCCTCGGCGGGCGATGTGCTGGCCGATGCGCTGGGGGCGGTGGTGGGCTTGTGGCTCAGCAGGCGGGCAGGCAAATCCAGGCAATATTGAAGTTCAACTTCAAAAATGCATGGAAAAATCCTCACGGCAGCTGCTTCGCCCACGGCTCGATATCCCCGATCTCCCGCGCCACCCAGGCCGCGTCGTGGTAGGTGTGCAGATAACGCTCGCCGGTGTCGCAAAGCACCGTCACGACCGAACCGCGCTCGCCGGCCTTCGCCATCTCGCTTACCCGCTGCATCGCCCCCCACAGATTCGTGCCCGTCGACCCGCCGGCCTTGCGCCCGATGCGCGTCTCCAGCCAGCGCAAGGCGGCCATGGACGCGGCGTCGGGCACCTTGATCATGGCGTCAACGATGCTGGGAATAAACGAAGGCTCCACCCTTGGGCGGCCGATGCCTTCGATGCGGCTGGCCTGGGTGATGCACAGATCCCGCCGTCCGCTGTGCCAGGCGTCGAAGAACACGGACTGCTCCGGGTCCACCACCACCAGCTCGGTATTGAAGCGCCGATAGCGGATATAGCGCCCGAGTGTGGCCGACGTGCCGCCGGTGCCGGTGCTCATCACTACATGGCGGGGCACGGGGAAGCGTTCCTGTTCCATCTGCCGGAACAGGCTGTCGGCGATATTGTTGTTACCGCGCCAGTCGGTGGCGCGCTCGGCAAAAGTGAACTGGTCCATGAAATGTCCTCCGCGCTCGCGTGCCAGATCAGCGGCCACCTCGGAGATTTGCGTACCCTTGTCCACCATGTGACATCTGCCGCCGTAAAACTCCACCAGGCGCACTTTCTCCAGAGCGGTCGAGGCGGGCATCACGGCGATGAAGGGTAGGCCCAGCAGCCGCGCGAAATAGGCCTCGGACACAGCCGTGGAGCCGGACGAGGCCTCAATGATCGGTGTGCCTTCCTGGATGTGCCCGTTGCACAGGCCATAAAGGAACAGCGAACGCGCCAGCCGGTGCTTGAGGCTGCCGGTGGGGTGCGTGCTCTCGTCCTTCAGATAGACGTCGATGTCCGGGTATTCCGGCAGCGGCAGCTTGATGAGATGGGTGTCGGCTGAGCGCTGAAAGTCGGCTTCGATTTTGTGGATAGCTTGGTTGACCCACTGGCGCATGATGGTCTCCGTTGACGGGCCCCGGTTGACGAATGAGCATAACATTCCATCACTATGAGGGTCTTGTCAGGTCAAATTACGAGGTGTCTAACACGCCAGGCAGGCTAATCCTGGTTAGAAAATGTGGGTCTGTGCAGAGCAAAACACCTGTCCATTAGTGCGCAGTGTTGGAGCGCCCCCGTTCCCTTGCGAAAACTTTGCACAGAGAGGTTTGCGTGAGAATTTGGAATTGAATCCGACACGTGCTTTGGCTCCAAACCTGAATCCGGTGTGTTTTATCCTAACGTCAAAGCGACATACCTTATTTCAGCGGTATATTTGATTGCTGATGCGCAAGAACAGGATACCGCTTGTCAACTCGCAACAGCATTTTTCAAGTGCGGTTTCTACCACCTTTTTTGTGTGTCCATCCCCGCGCTTTATCGGCTAAACTTGCGCACGTTTTCGCATCAGCCACCAGAGTTCCTTCATGCGTTTGAAATGTATCAAGCTGGCCGGGTTCAAGTCCTTTGTCGACCCGACCACGGTCAATTTCCCCAGCAATCTCTGTGCAGTCGTCGGCCCCAATGGCTGCGGCAAGTCCAATATCATCGATGCCGTGCGCTGGGTGATGGGGGAGAGCTCCGCCAAGAATCTGCGTGGCGAGAACATGACCGACGTGATCTTCAACGGCTCCGGCGGTCGCAAGCCGGTGGGGCAGGCCAGCATCGAACTGGTGTTCGACAACAGCGACAACCGCATCAAGGGCGAGTACGCGCAGTACAGCGAGATCTCCATCAAGCGCAAGGTCTCGCGCGATGGCTCCTCGGGCTATCTTCTGAACGGCATCAAGTGCCGGCGCCGCGACATCACCGACATCTTCCTGGGCACGGGCCTGGGGGCGCGCAGCTACTCCATCATCGAGCAGGGCATGGTGTCCCGGCTCATCGAGTCCAAGCCTGAGGAACTGCGCATCTTCATCGAGGAAGCCGCCGGCATTTCCAAGTACAAGGAACGACGTCGCGAGACGGAAAACCGCATCAAGCGCACCCGCGAGAACCTGGAACGCCTCACCGACCTGCGCGAAGAGCTGGGCCGGCAGCTGCAACATCTGCAGCGTCAGGCCCAGGCGGCCGAGAAATACGGTGAATTGAAGCAGCAGGAGCGCGAGATGAGCGCCCAGCTCAATGCCCTGCGCTGGAAGGCACTGAACGACGAGCTGCAACGCAAGCAGGCCCTGATCAGCGACCTGGAAGTGAAGATCGAGGCCACCGTGGCCGATCAGCGCGCCATCGACGCCAAGGTGGAACAGCACTTGGTGGACAACACCGAATTCAATGACCAGCTGAGTGAGATCCAGGGGCGTTACTACAGCCTGGGCAGCGACATCGCGCGTATCGAGCAGACCATCGAGTTCCAGATCGAACGCACGGCTCAGCTCAAGCGCGACCTGCAGGAAACCCGCGACAGCTTCGGCCTGAGCCAGGGCGAGCTGGAGTCCGACCGCGCCCGCGTGCTGCAGCTGGAGGCGGGCATCGAGCAGCTGGCCCCGCGTCTTGAGGAAGCCAATGCCGTGGCCGACGAATCCGCCTTCGCGTTGGAAGAGGCCGAAGAGCGCATGCAGTTGTGGCAGCACGAGTGGGACGAGTTCAACCGCCGTGCCGAGGAGCCGCGCCAGGTCGCCGAAGTCGAGCAGTCGCGCATTCAGCAGCTGGAAAAGATCGTGGAGCGCGGCCTGGATCGCAAGGCGCGTCTGCAGGAAGAGAAGAAAGCCCTGGGCGACAACCCGGAGCAGGACGTGATCGATGAGCTTTCCCTGCAGGTCTCGCACCTGGAGGAAGCCTTGGAACAGCATCAGAGCAGCAACAGTGCGCTGGCCGGGCAGGTAGAGGAAGAACGCAGTCGCGGGCAAGCCATCGCCAGTGATCTGGACAGAGCCCGCAGCGAGCTGCAGAGCCTCAAGGGTCGCGCCGCCTCGCTGGAGGCATTGCAGAAGGCCGCGCTGGGCCGCAACAACGAGGGCATGAATCGTTGGTTGCAGTCACGAAAAATCAGTGAAAACAAAAGACTGGGCGAAAGTATTCGCGTGGATTCTGGCTACGAGGCGGCGGTGGAAGCCGTGCTCGGCGACTATCTGCAGAGCGTGTGCATCGACCAGATCGACAATGTCGACGCGCTGCTGGCGGACTTGCCGGCAGGCCTGCTGTCCCTGGTGGACACGGGCGTGCAGGGCGTGGCCCCGGCTGCCGCGCCCGGGCGTGAGCTGCTGTCCAGTCATGTGCATTCCCAGTGGGACAGCGCGTCGCTGCTGGCAGGTATCCACGTGGCCAATGATCTGGCGGCGGCGCTGGCCCTGCGCGGGGCGTTGGCAGCACACGAGTCCGTCGTGACTAGACAGGGCGTCTGGCTGGGCAAGTCCTGGATTCGCGTGCGCAAGGCCGCCGACGAGAAGGCCGGCCTGCTGGAGCGCAAGGGCGAGATCGCCCGCCTGGAAGAACAGATCGCGCTGCAGCAGGCGCGCGTGGACGACCTTCTGGAAGCGCAGACCACAAGTCGTCAGAGCCTGCGCGATCTCGAGTCCCGCCGCGAGGATGTGCAGCGCCAGATCGCCCAGACGGCCCGGCAGTACAGCGAATTGAAGTCCCAGCTGGGCGCCCGCCTGATGAAGGTGGAGCAGACCACGCTGCGTCGCGAGCGCCTGCAGCACGAACTCGACGAGCTGCAGCGCCAGCTGGCCATCGAGGAAGAGAACACGGCCATGGCGCGCTCCAATCTGCAGGCGGCGCTGGACGCCATGGAGCTGGACACCGAACGCAAGGAACAGTTGCTGCAGCAGCGCGACGAGCGGCGCGAGGCCCTGGACCACGTGCGCCAGAAGGCGCGCCATGACAAGGATCATGCCCATCAGCTCGCTCTGCAGTCCCAGTCCCTGCAGGCTCAGTTGAAGTCTCTGCGCGACACCCTCGATCGCGCCGCCTCCCAGGTGCAGCGCGCGAAAGAGAAGATCGACACCCTGACACGCCAGCTGCAGGACAGCGACGCGCCGCTGGCCCTCAAGCGCGCCGAGCTGGAGGAACAGCTGCAGAAGCGCCTGGAAGTGGAAGCCCAGCTGACGGCCGCCAAGGCCCGCGCCGAACGCAATGAACACACCCTGCGCACGCTGGAACAGCAGCGCTCGCACTGCGAACGCACGGCCGCCGCCCTGCGCGAACAGCTGATGGAGCACCGTCTACGCAGCGAGGGCGACATGGTCAAGCGCGAGGCCTTGCAGGATCAGCTGCGCGAGGCCCGTTACGACCTGCAGACGGTGCTCGCCACGCTGCCGGAAGGCGTGGACCAGGCCTTCTGCGAGCGCGAACTCGAGGCCATCGCCAGCCGTGTGCAGCGCCTGGGTGCCATCAACCTCGCAGCCATCGACGAATACAAGACGCAGTCCGAGCGCAAGGTCTATCTGGACGCCCAGAACGATGACCTCGAGCGCGCGCTGGTGACGCTGGAAAACGCCATCCGCAAGATCGACAAGGAAACCCGCACGCGCTTCAAGGAAACCTTCGACAAGATCAACGCCGGCCTGCAGGAGCTGTTCCCCAAGGTGTTCGGCGGCGGGCATGCCTATCTGGACATGACAGGCGAGGACCTGCTGGATACCGGCGTGGCGATCATGGCGCGTCCGCCCGGCAAGCGAAACAGCACCATTCATCTGCTCTCGGGCGGAGAGAAAGCCATGACGGCCATCGCGCTGGTGTTCTCCATCTTCCAGCTGAACCCCTCGCCGTTCTGCATGCTCGACGAAGTGGACGCGCCGCTGGACGATGCCAACGTGGGCCGCTATGCCAATCTGGTGAAGGAAATGTCGCAGTCGGTGCAGTTCGTTTTCATCACTCACAACAAGCTGACGATGGAAATGGCGAACCAGTTGCTGGGGGTCACTATGCACGAGCCGGGGGTCTCCCGCATCGTGGCGGTGGACATCGCCGAAGCGGCGGAACTGGCGGCCATGTAAAGAAGTTCACATGCCAGCATTTTTGCGTTATAAAACGGACAATTAGCTAAAAGACTTAAGGAAATAACTGGGTTATGGGTCTGCGTGAACTGATGATACTGCTGTTGATCCTTGCCATCGTCGGCGTGATCCTGCGTGGGCTCTATGTCGCCCTGCGGGCGCGGCGCGGTCAGTTGCGCATGGCGCTGGAGAAGAACATCCCCCAGTACGACCCTGACGAGCTGCTGACGTCGGAACTGCCCAACGGGGGTGCGCGCCTGGTGCAGCGCTCCTTCGAACAGGTGGTCAAGCGCAATTCCGAGTTCACGGCCCGCGATCAGGCCATCCCCGTGCTCATGGATACCCTCGGCGAGGACGAGCCGCTCGACGAGCCACCCCGCGCCTCCAGCGTGGCCAATGCCCGCAATGCCGCCCGCCAGAAACACAGCCAGCGCACTCTCAAGCCAGTGCATCGCCCCATCGATCGCATGGCCGCCACTGCCGCCACGCCACTGGCTGCCGGCGCCGCTGCCTCCCCGGGTGCGATGACCGATGACGAGGACGACGCCCGCCACAGCCCCGCGTTCGAGCAGGACGATGAGCCGCGTGAATCCTTCAGTGCCGCCGGTTATCGCGAAGACGACGCCCGGCAGGACGATGACTACGACGACGCGGATGACTACGCCGATGACGACGAGGATGACGACGACTACGAAGACGAGCGCGACGCCCGTCATCGAGACCAGGACCGCGACGATGACGACTGGGACGATGACGACGAGGACGACGATCGTGATGATGGCGACGACATGGACGACGAGGATGACGACTACGACGATGCCGACGACGAACTCGCTGCCCGTGGCCGTGCCGATGAGCGTGGCGAGTACCGGGACGATCGTGACGACGCCCGGGACGACGATGACCAGGACTACGACGACGCCGAGGACGAGTTGCCTGAGTCCTGGGAAGAGGATCAGGACGGCGAGGACGACGAACCCGAGGTCGAGGAATTCGACCAGGTCTATCGCGACGACGAGGCCGACGCGGACGACGTGCTGCTGAAGCCACGGGCAGGCGAGGGCTCCCGTGCCGAGAGCTGGTACGAAGAAGAGCAGGAGCCCGCCGTTGCCCCCGTGCAGGAAACTCGCAGTGGCCCGCGCCGCTGGCTGCAGTGGGCCGGCGCGAAGCTTTCCGGCATGGGCGCTGCGGCCGCCGAGAAAGCCGTGCAGGAGCCCGAACGCGCCCAGCGTGCCGAACCCGTGCTCGGTCTGGACAATTTTGATGACGACCAGGTGTCGGCCCCGCGCACCGTGGCAGCGCCGTCCCGTCCCGTCCGCGAGCCGCTGGACAAGTCCCGGCAGAAGGAGCTGAGCCTGGATCACCCCGAAGACGAGATCCTGCGTGAACGCGCCCGCGAACAGAAACCGCCGCGCCGTCAGCGCGACAGCGAGCGGGCTGCAAGCCGCGAGACCAGTGCCTTCCAGGACGAGCGTCCCGCACGGGCAGCGGCTGCTGCCGTGGAGTCGGCACCGACGCCGCGTCCGGCCCGCGAGGAAGCCAGCCGACCGGAAGCGCCGCGACAGCCCGCCCGGGCGCAAGCCGCCGAGCCTCCCCGCGAACCCGCTGTCCCGGATTTCAGTGAAGTGCTGGTGCTCAACGTGGTGGCTCGTCCAGACCGCGAGATCAGCGGTGTCGAGATGCTGCAGGTGCTGCTCGCGAATCAGCTGCGCTTCGGCGACATGGCCATCTTCCACCGGCACCTGGGGGCCGATACGGGCACGCCTGTACTCTTCAGTGTCGCCAACCTGGTCAATCCCGGTACCTTCGACCTGAACCGCATCAGCGAATTCTCCACCCGCGGTCTGTGTTTCTTCATGACGCTGCCCAGCGCGGCCAGCAACAACATGCAGGCCTTCGAGCAGATGCTGGACGCCGCGCAGAAGGTGCGCATCGCGCTGGATGCCGATCTCAAGGATGACAATCGCAGCGTGATGACGGCGCAGACCATCGAGCACTACCGTCAGCGCGTGCGCGACTTCGACCTGCGGCAGCTGCGGCAGGCAAAGTGAAGGCGGGTTGCCGCAGATGAGTGACGCGCACACATCCGGGGCTGTCACCACAGCCCTTGTCGACGAGCTGGCGCAGCTGCGCGCCCGCATCCACCATCATGACTACCTCTACCACACTCTCGACGCTCCGGAGATTCCCGATGCGGAGTACGACCGGCTGTTCGCTCGCCTGGAGCAGCTCGAGGCGCTGCATCCCGAGCTGATCACCCCCGATTCCCCCACTCAACGCGTCGGCAGTGCCCCCCTGAGCGGCTTCGTGCAGGTCACCCATGAAGTGCCGATGATGTCGCTGGCCAAGGTCTTCGACGAGGCCGAACTGCAGGACTTCGAAGCCCGCATCATCAAGCGACTGGATGCCACCTCCGCCATCCGCTTCAGCTGCGAACCCAAGATCGACGGAGTGGCCGTGAGCCTGCTGTACGAAGACGGCGTGCTGGTGCGGGCGGCCACACGCGGCGATGGCGTGACCGGCGAGGACATCACCCACAATGTGCGCACCCTGCGCGATGTGCCGTTGCGTCTCCCCGTGCATCCTGCCGCGCACGAAGCGCTGCCTGCCGTGCCTGCGCGCCTGGAGGTGCGCGGCGAGATCTACATGAGTCGCTCGGGCTTCGAGGCCGTCAATGCCCAGGCCCTTGCCAGCGGCGGCAAAACCTTCGTGAATCCACGCAATGCAGCGGCCGGCACTCTGCGCCAGCTGGACCCGCGCATCACCGCTACGCGCCCCCTGAGGCTGTTCTGCTACGGGGCCAATGTTCTCGACGCGCAAGAGTCTGCGCCCTGGCAGTCCCTGAGCGAGACCTTTGCCTGCCTGCGGCGCTGGGGCCTGCCCGTGAATCCCCTGATCGAGCAGGTGGAAGGCGTGAGCCAGACGCTGGCCTATGCCAATGACCTGCTGGCGCGCCGGGCCGCACTCGACTACGAGATCGACGGCGCCGTGTTCAAGGTGGATCGCCTGCAGCTGCAGGCCGAGCTGGGCTTCAACGCGCGCACCCCGCGCTGGGCGGTCGCCTGGAAGTTCCCGGCGGAGGAGGTCGCCACTGTCGTGCGTGATGTCGAATTCCAGGTGGGACGCACCGGCACCATCACCCCCGTGGCGCGGCTGGAACCGGTGTTCGTGGGCGGCGTGACGGTCAGCAATGCCACCTTGCATAACATGGCGGAGATTGTCCGGCTGGGCTTGCAGATCGGGGATCGGGTGATCATCCGCCGTGCCGGCGATGTGATTCCCAAGGTGGTGAAGGTGATCGAGGACGACACCGAGTCAGGCACGGCCGAGCGCCGTCCCGTGCAGATGCCCGCCTGCTGCCCGGCCTGCGGCTCGGCGGTGGAGCCCGATGGCGAGATCCTGTTCCGCTGCAGCGGCGGATTGGTCTGCCCAGCCCAGCGCAAGGAATCCATTCGCCATTTCTGCGCGCGTGGTGCCCTGAACATCGAAGGCCTGGGCGACAAGCTCATCGAGCAGCTGGTGGATGCCGGCCTGATCCATGATGTGGCCGATGTCTTTCACCTGCAGCATGCCCAGCTCGCGGCGCTGGAGCGCATGGGGGACAAGTCGGCTGCCAATCTGGTCACGGCCATCGACAAGGCCCGCAGCACCACGCTGACGCGCTTTCTCTACGGTCTGGGCATTCCCGAGGTGGGCGAGGCGACGGCACTCGCTCTGGCCAGCCATTTCGGTTCCCTGGAAGCGCTGCTGGCAGCCGATATTCCCGCCCTGGAGGCAGTGCCCGATGTCGGCCCGATCGTGGCCGCGCGCGTGCAGCACTTCCTGGAACAGGCCGCCAACCGCGACGTCATCGCGCGCCTGCGTGAAGCGGGCGTGCACTGGGCCGATCAGGCCGTGATTGCCGCCTCGGATGTGCTGGCCGGCAAGACCTTCGTGCTCACCGGCACGCTGGAGACCATGACCCGTGACGATGCCAAGGCGCGTCTGCAGGCCCTGGGCGCCAAGGTGGCCGGCAGTGTGTCGAAGAAGACAGACTACGTGGTGGCCGGGCCCGGGGCCGGATCGAAACTGGACAAGGCCGTGGAGCTGGAGGTGCCGGTGCTCGATGAAACCGCGTTCCTGGCCTTCCTTACGGAGCACGAGGCATGAGCGTCTGGCGCCTCGTGTTCCTGCTTCTGCTGGGCACCACGCTCAGCGCCTGTCTGAGTACCGCGCCGCGGCAGGCGGCCGATGTCTGCAGTCTGTTCGAGGACGAGCGCGCATGGTTCCGCGCGGCCGAACAGAGCCAGCGCCGCTGGGACATTCCGGTGGGAGTGTCGATGGCCTTCATCTATCAGGAATCCGGTTTCCGCGCCCGCGCCCGCCCGGCCCGCACGCGCATCCTCGGCGTCATTCCCGGTCCGCGCCCGTCGGACGCTTTTGGCTATGCCCAGGCGCTGGACAGCACCTGGGATGATTACCGCGAGTCCACCGGCAATCGCCTGGCGCGTCGCAGCAATTTCGCCCATGCCGTGGATTTCGTTGGCTGGTACAACGCCAACAGCGTGCACCGCAATGCCATCGCCCGTGACGATGCCCGCAATCTCTATCTGGCCTATCACGAGGGCAATACCGGCTTCGCCCGTGGCAGCTACGCCGACAAACCCTGGCTGCTGGAGATTGCGGACACGGTGCAGCGCAATGCGCAGCGCTACCAGGCGCAGTATGAACAATGTGCTCCGGCCCTGCGCCAGAGCTGGTGGCAACGAATCTTCTGAGCGAGGCAGGCAAGCGCATGAACTGGTGGGGCAAGATACTGGGCGGCACGTTCGGCTTCATGATGGGCGGTCCCCTGGGCGCCGTGCTGGGCGCGGCGCTGGGCAATTATTTCGACAAGGGCATGTCCGGGGTGGATGCCGATCCTGCGCTGGGGGCGCACAGCACCGAGCGTGTGCAGACCGCCTTCTTCACGGCAGTGTTCTCGCTGATGGGCCATGTGGCCAAGGCCGATGGCCGTGTCAGCCCGGACGAAATCTCCCTGGCGCAGCAGGTGATGGACCAGATGCGCCTGCAGCCCGAGCAGCGCAAGCTGGCTATCGGACTCTTCGAGCAGGGCAAGCAGCCGGGCTTTCCCAGTGCCCAGGTGCTGGAGCAATTCCGTCGTGAATGTCTGCGTCGCCGCAATCTGATCCAGATGTTCCTGGAGATCCTGACCGCCACCGCTCTGGCCGATGGCGCCATGGCGCCGGCCGAGCGCAAGGTGCTCGACGGCATTGCACTGGGTCTCGGACTCTCCCAGGCCGAGTACGACCAGTTGGTGCTGCGCATGAACGCGCAATTCCGCTTCACCGCCGATGTGAAACCGCAGGACCGTCTGGAAGATGCCTACAAGGTGCTCGGGCTCGCCAGCACCGCCGACACCGCCGAGGTGAAGAAGGCCTACCGCAAGCTGATGGCTCAGCATCACCCGGACAAGCTCGTGTCCAAGGGCCTGCCGGAAGAGATGATGGAAATCGCCAAGCGCAAGACGCAGGAGATCAAGTCAGCCTATGACACGATCATGGCCGCGCGCGGCGAATGAGTTTCGTGGGGCGAAAAAAAGCCCGGCCAAGGGGCCGGGCTTAAATGACTACTATCAAGGGAGAGATAAAATGAAACAAAACCCACAATTTTGTCTGCAATCTACCTACACCCAATCAGACTGTGGCCCCTGCACTTAGTTCCACCGCCATTGAACTTTTTTTACGCACATTCTTTATCTTTCCGCAATTCATTGAAAAGACAATGAAAAAAGCACTCAGACCGAGTGCTCTTCCAGTCCCAGAGCGCTGACTGCCTTGGCATTGCCGCTGTTGCTGATCACGCCGACACTCGCTTTCTCTGGTCGCAGATACTCCCGGGCCACGCGCTGCAAATCAGCTACGGTTGTTTCCAGCACGCGCTGACGATACGCCAGACGGGCTTCGCGCGTGCGGCCGAACAGTTCGTTGTAGAACGCCTGTTTCGCTTCGCCGGCCGGAGAGGTCGACTTGTCCATCGCGCTGATGACGCCGAGGATGGCTTCCTCCACTTGACGCCATTCGTGACCGCTGCCAAGCACCCAGTCTATGGCCCGGTCGAAATCGGCCAGGGTCTCGGCCAGGCGCGGGTCGCGGTAGGAATAGAAACGCAGCGAGGCCGAATTGGCGTCCTGATCGGCACCGCCACCATAGGCACCGCCCTGTTCACGAATGCTGCGGTGCAGGAAGCCGTTGCGCAGGAAGCCGGCCAGCACGCACAGCGTGGCGTGATCCGGGTGCCCGGCCGGCACCGTGGGGTAGGCCTTGGCGCAGAAATTCACCTGAGTGTTGGTGGTCCAGATCTGGCGCACCTGCTCGTGCACGGGTGGCAGAATCAGCGCACTGCCGGAGGCTGAAGCCGGCTGCGAAGACTGCCAGCACTGCTCCAGGCTGGCATGCAGGGCGTTCTGCTCGGCGGCTTCTCCTATCAGCAGGAAACGGCGCGGGGCGGCCAGCACCTGGGCGTGCAGGGCGCGGAATTTTTCCAGCAGGGCGCGGGCCTCGGCATCGTTCTTGAGGCTGCGACCAAGGCTGCGCAGGGTGCCGATGCCGGCGAGACCGGTGAACTCATGGCTCAGGCGCGCCGTCGGGCTCATGCCGCTGCTGGCCAGCGTCATGGCCAGCGAATGCCCCTGGCCGGTGATGCTGCTTTCCCGGCGTGCGGCGATCTGGTCCATGATTTCGCGCAGGCGCTGCACTTCGTCGAAACGCACCTGGGTGAAGGTCTGCTGCAGCAGCTCGCTCAGGGCGGCCTGATTCGCCACCAGCGCCTTGCTGGACAGCACTAGGATGGCGCGGGTCTTCTGGGCATCCTCCATGGCGCTGCGCACATTGGCATAGCAATTCACGCCACCGCTGATTCTGGACTGCCAGGTCTGCACCTCGGTGTAGCTGCGTGCGCCCACGCCGAACTCCGACAGGCAGCTGGCGTAGTAGGGCAGGATCTGCAGCAAGTCGTCGTCGAGCGCCGGCAGGTCGACCACGATCTGCTGGTAGCACAGTCCATTGGTGCCCTGCGCGTAGAAGCTCACCGGCATCACGCCGATGTGGCTCTGGGTGGCGACGAGCTGCGGCAAGTCCGCGGGCACATCGGCCAGACCGACCTTGGGCAGCAAGGACGGGTCGTCGACTGCCTCCTGGCGTGCGGCCAGCTGCTGGCTGCGCTGCAGTATCGATTGGGTGTCCTGCGGGCTCAGACTGTCCTTGATGGCCTGCAGCCGCTGGATCTCCGCTTCCATCTGCCGCGCGGCCAGATGCGCATCCGGCGTCATGGTCAGCACCACGTGGTGCGCGTTGTCCAGCAGCAGGCGGCGGATGAGACCCTTGATGAACGCCGGATCACGGATCTGCTCGCGCAACTGCGCCAGTGCCGGATCGATGTCGAGCACATTCAGCGGGTCGCCGCCGTGCACGGCGCTGCCGAGACTGGCGATGATCAGCTGCAGGCCGTAGGGGTGGCTGTCGCCGGTGATCTCGCGCTGGCTCAGCTCCAGCTGGTGCAGGGAGGCTTCCACCTGCTCCAGCGGCACGCCGTCGCGCGCCAGGGTTTCGAGGGTGCTGCGGATCAGTGTTTCCACCTCGGCGGTGGCATCCTGGGCACAACCCTCCAGACCGCAGAGGAAACTCATCTCGCGGTTGCTGTCCTCCAGGCCGCACATGGGCGAGGGGGCAGACCCGAGTCCGCAGGTCTCCAGCACCTGCAGCAGCGGACTGGCGCTGTTGTCCAGCAGCACGCTGGAGAGCAGCTGAGCCTCGAACATCTCCTTCAGGTCCGTGCTGCGGCCGAGCAGCCAGGCCAGCACCACATGGGTCTTGTCGCTGTCGCCTTCGGCCTCGTCCTCTTCCTCGCGCAACGGGTAGCTTTCCGTGACCCGCACCGGGGCGTAGTAGCGCTTCTCGTCGCGCACGTGGATTTGGATGTCGAGCTTGTCGAATCGCGAAAGGGCCAGCGTCTCGAAACGCGCCATGTGTTCCACGGCAGGAATGTCGCCATAGGTCATGAACACGCTGTTGCTGGGGTGGTAGTGCGTGTCGTAGAAGGCCTTCAGCTCGGCATAGCTCAGATCGGGGATATGCTCGGGCTCGCCGCCGCTGTTGTAGTGGTAGGTGGTGGTCGGATAGAGATACTTGCTCACCGTCTGCCACAGCAGGGAGTTGGTGGAGCTCATGGCGCCCTTCATCTCGTTGTAGACCACGCCCTTGTACTGCAGCGGGCTGTCCGGATTCTGCGGCTCGGCGAATTCCAGGCGGTGGCCTTCCTGCGCGAAGTCGAGCTCGTGCAGGCGCGAGAAGAACACGGCGTCGAGATAGACCTCGAGCAGGTTCTGGAAGTCCTTGCGGTTCTTGCTGGCGAAGGGGTAGGCCGTCCAGTCGCTGCTGGTGAAGGCATTCATGAAGGTGTTGAGCGAGCGCCGGATCATCATGAAGAACGGGTCGCGCACCGGGTATTTCTGACTGCCGCACAGCACGGTGTGCTCCAGGATGTGGGCCACACCCGTGGAATCCATGGGCACGGTGCGCAGCGCCACGAGAAACACGTTCTCCGGGTCGTCGCTGGCCAGATGGAAATACTGCGCGCCCGTGACGCGGTGGCGGTATTCCTCCAGCACCACGTTCAGCGTGGGAATGGCCTGACTGCGCAGCCACTCGAAGGCCGGGTGCACAGGCGGGGGCAGGGTGCCGGACGTAGAGAACGGGGCAGTAGCAGCTGTCGTCATGCGAGTCACTCCGGTAGCGGTCGGTGTCATGTTCATGCCTTGAATACCACGTGCACGGCGAGCAGCTCGACACTCGCCTGTTTCATGCATTGATGCAGTTGCAGGGTTTGTTCTTTCAGGTAGGCCAGCTCCGAATCGCGCACGTTCGGGTTCACCTGCTTCAGGGCCACCAGGCGTTTGATCTCGGCGGTCTGGCTTTGCAGCATGGTGGCAGAGGCCTCGGCCACACAGCGACTCATGGCGGCCTGGGCCAGCTGCTCGCCCTGCTGCAGCAACTGTGCAATTCGCGCCTGGTGCTCGGACACCAGGGCCGCGGCATCGTGCTTGTCGATGAAACGCAGCTTGCTGCGCACCGGGTCAAGGCTCACTGGCTTGCTGCGTTCCTCGGCGTCTTCCGGCACCAGGGTGAAGGCGAAGCTGGTGGCCGGCAGATAGCGCGACATCTGCAGATGCCGTGGCGCGGGTGCCACCACGCGGTAGAGCGCCTCCACCACCAGGTCCTGCTCATCCAGACCGGTGGGCGCAGCATCCCTTGCCGAGAGCACGCTCACCGCCGCGCCGCCCTGGGGCGAATCCAGCACCATGTCGATGGCGCCGCGCACCATCGGGTGCTGCCAGGTCAGGAAGTGCAGGTCCTCGCGGTGCAGGCTGAGCTGCCGGTCGAAGGCAGCGTCGATGCCCTCGTCGGGCAGGCCGGGGAAGGCCGGCACGATCATCTCCTCGGTCGGCTGGATCGAATAGCTGTTGTCCGAATTGTGCTCGTAGTGAATGCCGAAGGCGTCGAAGGCCTCCTTCATGTAGTCCTCGGGCGTGCACACGGCCTCGAAGTCGCGGATCTGCTGCACCAGCTGCTCGGCGCGCTCGCGGTTGAAGGAGTTGATCTCCAGCAGGCGGTCGCGGCCTTGTTCCAGCGCCTGATTCAGGGCCACATTGCTGGCGTGGGCCAGACCCAGGAATTGCTGGTACTCCGGCGTGTTGGCCGCGCAGGCCAGCAGATGGGCGTGCAGGGCTTCCTGATGTTCGCGGTAGACGCGATAGGCCGCCGGAGCGACCTGGGCAAAGGCGTTGAGCGCCTGTTGATACCACTGGAACAGTGCCTCCTGGGCGCTGCCATCGAAGATCGGCACGTGGATCTGGATGGTGTGCTTCTGACCGATGCGATCCAGTCGGCCGATCCGCTGCTCCAGCAGGTCCGGGTTCAGCGGCAGATCGAACAGCACCAGGTGATGGCAGAACTGGAAATTGCGGCCTTCGCTGCCGATCTCCGAGCACACCAGAATCTGCGCACTGCTCTCCGTGCCGGCGAAGTAGGCGGCGGCACGGTCGCGGTCGATCAGGTCCATGTGGCGGTGGAACACGCTGCTGCGGATGCCGGCATTCACACGCAGGTATTTCTCCAGACTGATGGCCGTGACGTCCTGGGCGCAGATCAGCAGCACTTTCTCGCCGCGCTTGCTCTGCAGGAATTCCACCAGCCATTTCACGCGCGTGTCCACCGACGTCCAGGGCAGGCTCGCGGCCTGTTCCTCTTCATCCAGCAGCGCACTGGCGCTGATGTAGGCCATCTCCGGCTTCAGGTGGGTGTCGAGTGAAAGCGGGCGTTGCCTGCGCAGCTCGTCATAGGCCTCGGGCAGATCGAGCGGGTAGACCTGCACCTCGCGCTCGGGGAAACCCGTCAGCGCTTTGCGGGTGTTGCGGAACAGGATGCGGCCGGTGCCGTGCTGGTCCAGCAGCAGGCGGATGAGCTGCTCGCGCGCACTGTCCTTCTCGACGGCGCTGGCGCGAGTGCCGGGCAGCAGGGGCTGCAGCAGCTGCTCGATGCCCTGCGGGCTGTGATGCCGCGCCAGCACTTGCTGCAACTGAGTGATCTGGGCCGCGCCAAGGGCCTCGCGACTGACGAGCGCGTTGATGGTGCCCGCCAGGTCGTGATATCGGCTGTGCTCGTGCTGGTAGGACGCGAAATCGGTGAAGCGATTGGCATCGAGCAGTTGCAGCAGGGCGAAGTGATTCTCCTGGCCCATCTGCTCCGGTGTGGCCGTGAGCAGCAGGATGCCTCTGGCAGAATCGGCGATCTTCTTGACCAGGGAGTAATCCGTCACCGGCTTGCGCCGGGGGTTGGCCGACACGGCCGCGGGCTCGTCACGCAAGTGGTGCGCTTCGTCGACAATGCACAGGTCCCACTCGCCCTTGAGCGCGAATTCGTACCAGGCGGGCTGGCGGTGGAACAGGTCGACACTGGTCAGCACGAGCTGATCTTCCAGGAAGGGATTGCGGCTGCCGGGTTCATCCTCGGCCATGGCCTCGAGGATCTCGCTGCAGCGCTCCTCGTTGTAGATGCTGAAATGCAGGCTGAAGCGGCGCAGCATCTCCACCAGCCACTGATGCAGCAGCGCCTCGGGCACGATCACCAGTACGCGGCTCGCCAGCCCGTTGACCAGCTGCTGCTGCAGGATCAGGCCGGCCTCGATGGTCTTGCCCAGCCCCACCTCGTCGGCAAGCATCACCCGAGGCGCGTGCCGCGCGGCCACTTCCGCCGCGATGTAGAGCTGGTGCGGAATCAGGTCGGTGCGGCCGCTGCACAGCCCGAGCACACGCGAGCGTTCGATCTCGGCCAGGCGCTCGATGGTGTGCTTGCGCAGGTAGAACCACTGCGCCGCGTCGGTCTGGCCGGCAAACAGGCGCTCCAGCGGCTTGTTCAGGATCAGGGTGTCACTGAGCAGTGACTCCGGCAGCTTGATGCGCTGGCTCGGGTCGTCTTTCAGGTGCGCGTCATAGACCAGGGTGTCCTTGTGGCTGCTCACCTCCAGCACGATCAGGGCGTCACCATGGCAGGACGTGATGGTGTCACCGGCCGCGAAGGCGATGCGGCTCAACGGCGCCTGAGCGCGGGCGTAGCGGCGCACCTGATCGCAGGAGCGAAAGGCGATGGTGACGGTGCGGTGATCGAGCTCGGTGACGATGCCCAGTCCCAGCTCCGGTTCGGTTTCACTCAACCAGCGCTGACCATGGGCAAACAGGAAGGATTTCGGCATGGGGTTCGGGGTGTTCCGTGTGGCGTTTGACAAGGGCGGTATGGTAGCCGATAGGTTGGGGCTTGAGAAACGCGATCAGCCAGCCTCGGCCGGGTTTGCAGCGGGTTCTGCTGCCGGCGACTGGGGCGGGCGCTCCAGGCTCATGGGGCCGAAGCGGCCGGCGCGGTAATCGTGAATCAACAGCTCTGCCACCTTGTGCCAGTCGATCTCGCCGTCCTTGCGCACGCAGGCACGGCGCTCGGCCAGCTCCTTCAGGAACAACTCGCCGGTGGCGGGCAGGGTGTCCATGCCGTAGCGCTCGCGCAGACGCTGGGGAAACTGGTCCAGCAGCATCTGCGCGCTGAACAGGGCGACATCGGTGAATTCCATGGCCGTGTTGCGGATGGCACCGGAGAGTGCCAGTCGATAGGCGGCTGCCTGATCCTCCAGCTTCGGCCACAGCACGCCGGGAGTGTCCACCAGATACCAGTGGTCATTCAGGCGCACGCGCTGCTGGCCCTTGGTGATGGCCGGCTCGTTGCCGGTACGCGCCACCTTCTTGCCGATCAGCTGGTTCAAGATGGACGACTTGCCCACGTTGGGGATGCCGACAATCAGGATCTGGTGCTTCTTGTGTTCCTGTTTCCACGCGCGCAGGGCGGCGACATCGGCACTCTCAGCCGGGTTGACTACCGGTGCCGGCTTGCCGGCATTGGCCTTGCGCAAGAGCCGGCCGCACAGATACAGCACGTCGGCCGTCTCGATGCGCTTGTCCTTGGCGCTGCTGGCCGCGAAGCTCAGCGGCTCGCGGTTGAAGTGTTCCAGCCATTCGCGGGTGATGTGCGGATTGGCGAGATCGGCCTTGTTCAGGATGCGCAGGCAGGGCTTGCCCTGGCGCATGGACTGCAGCAGCGGGTTGGAGCTGGCCTGGGGCATGCGCGCGTCCAGCACTTCGATCACCACATCGATGTCCTTGATGAGGGCGGCCATTTCCTTGTTGGCCTTGTGCATGTGCCCGGGGTACCAAGAGATTGCCATGTCGCTGTCGTGCCTGCTGCTGGAGAAAAAGTGCGCGGATTCTAGCATCGACAGGCGGCCGATGCGCCCCCGTTGCGGCCCGTGCCACGGCTGGGTGACTTGAAATTGAGCGGCCCGGGCCTGACACTCACTTGCATTCGTCGCCCTAGGCGCCTGCAACTGAAAGAGAGAAGATCACCATGACGGTACAAGAAAGCATTGAAGCAAGCCTGCGCGCAGCCCTGCCGCTGGCCCATCTGGACATCCTGAACGAGAGCCACAAGCATGCCGGCCCGGGCACCGAGACGCATTTCAAGGTCACGGCTGTGTCGACGGCGTTCGAAGGGCTGGGCCCGGTCAAGCGCCATCAGCGCCTCTACCAATTGCTGGAACAGCAGCTGCGGGACGGGGTTCACGCCCTGGCTCTGCACACCTATACCCCCGAGGAATGGGCGCGCAAGAATGGTGTCGCGCCCCGGTCTCCTGACTGTGCAGGCGGGCAGCACTGAGCCTGCCTGGTTTGCAAAAAACGATCCTTTCGCGTAGGGTCGCCCTCGTTCAACCCTCCCGCAGCCACTGACAGGGCCCTTGAATTGTCATTACTGAGACTGTTGGCATTCCCCCGCACGTCCACGCTGGTGCAAGTCTGCACCGTCGTGATCCTGCTGGCGTTGGTGGTGGCCCTGCAGTTGCGGGCGTGGCGCGAGGGCTCCGTCGAAGTGCCCGCCGAGGTGGAAGAGCCCGTCGAGGAAGTTCGCGATGCCATGCCCGATTTCGATGCTTTCACCAGCATCGAGGCCCGCAAGCAGGCGTTCTTCGCCTACTTCGAAGTGTTCATCGAAGAGCAGAATGCCCGCATCCTGCAGACCCGCTCCCGTCTCGAAGAATTCCGCGCCATCCTGCAGGGCGGGGGCCTGCTCAGCCCTCTGGAGCGTCACAGCCTGGATCTGATTGCCGCGGAATACCGTCTCCCCCGCAATGACATGCCCGTGGTCGACATGGTCGAGGAATTGCTGTTGCGAGTGGACATCATTCCGCCGTCCCTGGCCCTGGCCCAGGCCGCGACCGAGTCCGCCTGGGGCACGTCGCGCTTCGCCAAGGAAGGCAACAACATCTTCGGGCAATGGTGTTTCGATGAGGGCTGCGGCCTGATTCCCGGACGCCGCGCCTCCGATGCCAGCCACGAGGTGCGGGCCTTCGCGTCGGTGGAAGCTGCCGTGAAGGCCTATTACCGCAATCTGAATTCCAATCCGACCTACGACTACTTCCGCGAGCTGCGCGCGCAGATGCGTCTGCTGCAGAAGCCGCTCAACTCCCACCAGCTGGCCGATGGCCTGACCCGCTACTCGGAACGCGGCCGCGCCTATGTGGCTGAGATCCGCGACATGATCCGCATCAACGACCTGCACGAGCGTGACGAGCGCGGCTGAGTCTCAGTCCTGATTCGTGGGCGTCGAGCGCGTCCAGTCCTTGGAATACCAGAAGAATCGCGTATTGCTGCCGCGCATCGGCGCGGTGCACAGATAGCGGAAGCGCCGCAGGTTGAAAGTCTGCTCCGTGCTCAGCTTCACCAGCCCGTTCTCCTGATCCAGCCATTCCATCTGCATGGGTTGCCCGCCGGCGTAACAGCCCAGCTGGCGGAAGTTGAAGTCGCCCGGCGCGAACTGCAGCGTGACATCGGGGCTGGTGTCCTGGGTCATGGGGCTTTCCGGGTCCACCTGCAGCAGATGAAATGACAGCGTCTGCACCTTCTGGGCGAAGTCGCTCAGCTCGGTGAAGCTGCCTCCGAACGGGAAGCGGGGCAGAGCCAGGAAGTCGGAGTCGAAGCCCACCGCCCCGGACTGTTGGCCCAGCGCGATCACGCCCAGTTCGGCGAACATGGCCTTGTTGGCCAGATCGTATTCCCCGTAGGGATAGGCCATGAAGGCGTGATCCTGCCCGGTTTCTTCCTTGATCTTCGCCTGGGCCCGCAGATACTCCTCGCGCAGTCGCGACGTGCGCGCGGCCTCGTCCTCTCCGGCAAGCGCGTCCACCATGTGCGGGTGATTCTCCATGTGGTTGGCGATGGTCACGCCGGCATCCGACATCTCGCGAATCTGCGCCCAGCTCATGTAGCCGGCCTGTTGGTCATTGTGCGGCTGGGTGTTGATGAACACCGTGAAGGGGAAGCCATACTCCTGCAGCATGGGAAAGGCGGTGTCGTAGATCGAGATGTAGCCATCGTCGAAGGTGATGGCCACGGTCTTGTCGGGCACCTGCTGCCGATTGCGCAGGGCATCGAGCAATTCCGGCAGACCCATGACATGGAAGCCGTTGTCGCGCAGATGATCTATGTGCTCGCGAAAGCGCTGGGGCGGCACACTCGTTGATGGCGGGGTGGATTCCGAGATGTGGTGATACAGCACGATGGTGGCATGCTCGGCGGCAGTGGCAGTGCCGCCAAGCAGCATCAGGGCAGTCATCGTGAGTGGGGTCAAGCGCATGGCAGCCTCTCCTGGCAGGGTTTGCGCGCTATTGTGCGGGACGCCTCGCCGGCAAGACAAGGCGGCGTCCTGTCTATGCCTGGGCAGTTTGACTATAATGCGGGCCACTTTCACCCACGGCGGAGCTCCTGCATGTTTCACGCAAATGCCCTCAGTCTGACACGGCTCGAGTCCGGCATCGGACATCTGGTGTTTGACCTCGTGGGTTCTCCCGTCAACAAGTTCAACCGGCAGACCCTGGATGAGCTGCGAGAAGTGCTGACCGTGGTGGCCGCCAGCGATCTGCGCGGCCTGCTGTGCAGCAGCGCCAAGAGCGGGTTCATTGCCGGGGCCGACATCGCCGAGTTCTCCAGCCTGTTTCGCCTGCCCGCTGCCGAGCTGAGCGCATGGCTGGCGCACAGCAATGCGATCTTTCACTCGCTGGCCACATTGCCCATGCCCACGGTGAGCCTGATCGACGGCCAGGCGCTGGGCGGGGGCTTCGAATTCTGTCTGGCCACGGATTATCGGCTCGCTACGCGGGCGGCCGTGCTGGGCTTTCCCGAAGTGGGGCTGGGCATCTGCCCCGGTTTTGGTGGCACCGTGCGGGCGCCGCGCATCATGGATCTGCAGGCTGCCGTGAGCTGGATCGTGTCCGGTCAGTCGCACACGGCAGACGAGGCCCTGGCTGCCGGCGCCATTGACGCGCTGGTGGATGCCCAGCTGTTGCTGGAGTCCGGCATCGAGCACATCGAGCATGCACTGCGACAGCCGCAGGCTTGGCAGCAACTGCGCCGCGAGCGTCAGTCGGCATTGCCTCAGGTAGACTCCAGCGCAATGGTGTTCGCTGCGGTGCGATCGCAACTGAAGGCTGCCGGCGCCAATCCCAATCCCGCCCCGGCGCAGGTACTCCAGCTGATGGAGCGCAGCGTGACTGTCCAGGCAGCGGAGGCCCTCGCACATGAAACAGCTTGTTTTGTGAGCTTGGCGAAGACCGATGTTGCAGCCAGTCTGGCGGGCCTGTTCGTGGCCGATCAGCATCTGCGACAGAAGACCCGCACCTGGGCGGCACGCGGCAAGGCGGCGGAACGCATCGCTGTGCTGGGGGCCGGCATCATGGGTGGTGGCATTGCCTATCAGGCCGCCCTCAAAGGCATCGACGTGCAGATGAAGGATATCGCTCAGGCAGGCCTCGATGCCGGCATGAAGGAAGCGCAGCAGTTGCTGGCGAGGCAGGTGCAGAAGGGAAGGCTGAGCAGCGCGCAGGCAGTCGAAGCTTTGGGCCGCATCCATCCGACGCTGGATTACAGCGGCTTTGCCGAAGTCGAACTGGTGGTGGAAGCGGTGGTGGAAAAGCAGGTCGTTAAGCAGAGCGTCCTGGCCGAAGTCGAGCGGCAGGTGCCCACCACGACCATACTGGCCTCGAACACGTCCACGATTTCCATCACCGCCCTTGCACAGCCTTTGCAGCGCCCAGCGCAGTTCTGCGGCATGCACTTCTTCAATCCCGTCCCTCTCATGCCTCTGGTGGAAGTGATCCGGGGCGAGGGTAGCAGCGAGCAGAGCATCGCCAGCACGGTGGCCACCGCCCAGCGCCTGGGCAAGACCCCCATCGTGGTGCGGGACTGCCCGGGCTTTCTGGTCAACCGCATCCTGTTTCCCTATTTCGGCGCCTTCGCCATGCTGCTGCGCGACGGAGCGGATCTGCGTGCCATCGACGCGGCGATGGAAGACTTCGGCTGGCCCATGGGTCCTGCCTGGCTGCTCGATGTCGTGGGCCTCGACACGGCCGTGCACGCCCAGTCCGTGATGGCGCAGGGCTTTCCGGAGCGCATGCAGTACGACTTCAAGTCCGCCACGCAGTTGCTGTTCGAGCACGGCCGGCTTGGCCAGAAGTCCGGTGCCGGATTCTATCGCTACAGTCCCGATGCCGGCGGCCGTCTGCAGAAACAGGTCGATGATGAGGCATTGGCGCTCATCCGCAGCCAGCAGAAGGCGCAGCGCGACTTCACGGCTCAGGAGATCGTCGATCGCATGATGCTGCCGCTTTGCCTTGAGACGGTGCGTTGTCTGGAAGACGGCATTGTCGACACGGCGGCCGAGGCCGACACGGGCCTGGTGCTCGGTCTGGGGTTTCCGCGCTTTCGTGGCGGCGCCCTGCGTTATCTCGAGCGCCAGGGTCTCGCGGCCTTCTGTGCACTGGCTGACGCGCATGCTGCGCTGGGGCCGCTCTACCATCCCACCCCCAGGCTGCGTGCCATGGCCGCCGCCGGGGCACGGTTCTACGCATGAATCTTTCAGGTGACACCATGACCAGTCTTGCCACCCCCGCCATCCAGGGCGCCCACGAACTCGACGCTCAGGCCATCAAGCGCCAGCGCCTGCTCAATCGCTGCCACAAGAATTTGCGCCGCGACGTTGGCCGTGCCATTGCCGACTACAACATGATCGAGGAGGGCGATCTCGTGATGGTTTGCCTGTCCGGCGGCAAGGACTCCTACACGCTGCTGGACATCCTCCTGAGTCTGCAGAAGCACGCCCCCATCGATTTCCGGCTCATCGCCGTGAATCTGGACCAGAAGCAGCCGGGCTTCCCTGAACACGTGCTGCCGCAGTACCTGAGCAGCCTGGGTGTCGACTACCACATCATCGAGATGGACACCTATTCCATCGTCAAGGAGAAGACGCCGGAAGGGAAAACCTTCTGCGGCCTGTGCTCGCGCCTGCGTCGCGGCAGCCTGTATGCCTATGCACGCGAGATCGGGGCGACCAAGGTGGCCCTGGGTCATCACCGCGAAGACATCGTGGAAACCTTGTTCCTGAACATGTTCTTCGGCGGCACCCTCAAGGCCATGCCGCCCAAGCTGCTCAGCGATGACAAGCAGAATGTGCTGATCCGCCCGCTGGCCTATTGCAGCGAAGAGGAAATCGCGCGCTACGCCAGGCTGAAGCAGTTCCCGATCATTCCCTGCAATCTGTGCGGCACGCAGGAGAACATGCAGCGGCGCAACATCAAGGAGATGTTGAAGCAGTGGGATCGCGCGACGCCGGGCCGCGTCGAGAGCATCTTCCGTGCGATCTGCAATGTCGCACCGTCCCAGCTGGCCGATCCGAAGCTCTTCCCCTTCGCCGGTCTCAAGGCGATCAAGGATGAGCCGCTGGGCATCGACCTCATGAACATTGGCTGAGATCCCATGCAGATACCCTGGCAACAGCTTGCTCCCGACACCGTGACCGCCGTGCTGGAAGAGTTCGCCACGCGCGAGGGCACGGACTACGGCCACGAGACCTACAGTCTGGCGCAAAAGGTGGCCATGTTGCGGCGCCAGCTGGAGCGCGGCGAGATCGCCATCAGCTTCGACTCGGCCACCGAGACCTGTTCCCTTGTTTCCCTGCGCTGAGTGCGCATTGACCGCGAGATTCCGGCATGACGCAAACCACTTCCTCCCTGCCAGAAGCCAGTGTGCAACTGGATGCCTGCGGCCTGTATTGCCCTGAACCGGTGATGCTGCTGCACAACCGCATTCGGGACATGGCCTCGGGCGAGGTGGTGGAAGTCATCGCGACCGATCCTTCCACCACGCGGGATGTGCCCAAGTTCTGCCTCTTTCTCGGACACGAGCTGCTGGCGCGCACGCAGCAGGACGAGCGTTTTCACTACTGGATACGCAAGGCGTGAGCCCATGAGCCGCCTGTCGCGCGAGCCCGTCTTTCTGATCGATGCCTCCATCTACATCTTTCAGGCCTGGTTCTCGCCGCACTACAGCGTGAGCTCCACGGCAGGCGATGATCTGAGTGCCTTCTTCGGCTTCGCCCAGTTCCTGCAGCGCTTCCTGCGTCAGACTCGCCCGCGGCAGGTGGCCGTCGCCTTCGACGAGAGTCTGTTCTGCGGCTTTCGCCACAGCCTCTATCCGGCCTACAAATCCAATCGGGAATTGCCCGATGAGCTGCTTGCGCGACAACTGCAAGCCTGTGCAGCGCTGGCGCCCCTGATGGGCGTGCCGGCCTGGGGCAGCCGAGTGTACGAGGCCGACGACATCATCGGCACGCTGTCCCGGCGTGTGGCGCCGCAGCCGGTGTGCATCGTCAGCCGCGACAAGGATCTGGCCCAGCTGCTGAGGCAGGACGCCGACCATCTTTGGGATTACACGGCCAATACCCGGCGCTTTCGCAGTGACATCGAGAAGCAGTACGGCATTCGCGCGGAGCAGATCCCGGACTATCTTGCGCTGGTGGGCGATGCGGTGGACGCCATTCCCGGTGTGCCGGGCATCGGTCCGGTGGCCGCCCGCGCACTGCTGCAGCACTTCGGCACGCTGGAGCAGCTCTACGAAAATCTGGAAGACGTGGCGCTGCTGCGTTACCGCGGGGCCGGGAAGACCGCTCAGTTGCTGCGGGATCACGAACCTGCCGCACGCCTGAGCCGCCAACTGGCCACCATCATCGATGCCGTGGAGGATCCGGCAGAGGCATTCTCTCTGGCCGATGGCGACTGCCTGCGCTGGCGCAGTCCGGACATCGAGGGTGTCGCGCGCCTGCTGGCCAGCCTGGACCTGGAGCCGCTGGCACAGGAGCGCTACCTCACCTTGATGCAGGGCCTGCAGCCCGTGACCGAAGGAGCCGTGTGATGAAGATCGTGGCAGATGAGAACATCGTGGCGGTCGCCGAACGCTACCGGCAGCACGGCGAGCTGCACTTGCTGCCCGGTCGCGCCATAGGACCGGCCGCTGTGAAGGATGCTGACGTGCTGCTGGTGCGTTCCATAACCCGGGTGGATCGCGCGCTGCTGGCCGGCTCCCGCGTACGCTTTGTCGCCACTGCCACGAGTGGCACGGATCACCTCGATCTGCCCTGGCTGGCGGAGCAGGGCATCGCCGTGTTCGAAGCGGCGGGCAGCAATGCCAATGCGGTGGTCGAGTATGTGCTGGCGGTGCTCGCTGAATTGCACTGCCGTGGTATCTCCATTCAGGGGCGCACTGCCGCCATCGTCGGCTTCGGTCAGGTGGGGTCGCGCCTGCATGCCGCCTTGCAGACACTGGGTCTGGAGGTGCGAGTTTGCGACCCGCTGGTCGAAGCCGACTGGCGCAAAAAGGGAATCCCGGCGCCCGTGTCTTTCTGTGGCCTGGACGAGGCTTTGGAGGCCGCGCTCATCACGCTTCATACTCCGCTGGTCCGCCACGCAGCGCATCCCACCTGGCACCTTCTTGAACACTCGCGTCTTGCCGCTCTTCGTCCAGGTACCTTGCTGATCAATGCTGCACGCGGGGCTGTGGTGAGCAATGCAGCGCTGATGTCACGTTTGCAACAGCGTGCCGATCTGCACTGTGTGCTCGATGTCTGGGAGAACGAACCGACGATTTCCATGCCCCTCTTGCAAGCGGTGACGCTCGGTACGCCCCACATTGCCGGTTACAGCGTCGAGGCCAAGTCCAGCGCCAGCGAGCGCAATTATCAGGATTTCCTGCGTCATTTCGCACTGACCGACAGTCGCCGGTCTGACACGACGCAAGTCGTACGCACTCGGCTGAATGTCGATCTTGCGACGGCCCGATCGCAGCTGGACGCGCTGGCTCTGTGCCTGCGTGCCGTCTTCCCGGTGGCGCAGATCGACGCGCAACTGCGCGAGCAGACGGCCGATGCCCAGGTGTTCGATGCGATTCGCCAGCGCCTGAGTGCGCGTCGCGAGTTCGCGCACTACACGCTGCAGTGCGAGAACCTTGGGGAGGAGGTGGACAGAGCCGCGCTCGGCGCGACGCTCACGGCTCTGGGTTTCTCGCTGGTTTTCTGAAGGCTCAGAACTCAGCGCGCGAGAGGAAGCGTTCGATCTTGCCGATGGCCTGCGTCAGCACATCGGCGTTGGGCAGAAACACGATGCGGAAGTGCTGGGAGTCCGTGATATTGAACGCACTGCCTTGCACGAGCAGGATCTTTTCCTTTTCGAGCAGGTCCAGCACGAACCTGGCGTCGTCCTTGATCGGGTACATCTGCGGGTCCAGCTTCGGGAACATGTAGATTGCTCCGCGGGGCTTCACGCAGCTGATGCCTGGAATCGAGGTGATGAGATTCCAGGCCAGATCACGCTGCTCGCGCAGACGTCCGCCGGGCAGGATCAGCTCGTTGATGCTCTGATACCCGCCCAATGCCGTCTGCACCGCGAACTGCGCCGGCACATTCGCGCACAGACGCATGTTGGAAAGAATCTCCAGACCTTCGATGTAGTTCTCGGCCTTGTCCTTGGCACCGCTCAACACCATCCAGCCCGAGCGGAAACCCGCGAGACGGTAGGCCTTGGACAGACCGTTGAAGGTGATGAAGAACACGTCGTCCGCGAGCGAGGCGATGGGAATGTGTTTCGCGTCGTCGTAGAGGATCTTGCTGTAGATCTCGTCCGAGAACACCACCAGCTTGTGCTTGCGTGCCACGCGGATGATGTCCTCGAGAATCTCCTGGCTGTACACCGATCCGGTCGGGTTGTTCGGATTGATGATCACGATGGCCTTGGTGCTGGGCGTGATCTTCTTCTCGATGTCCTTGATGTCGGGGAACCAGTCGGCCGCCTCGTCACACACATAGTGCACAGGTGTGCCACCGGCGAGACTCACGGCGGCTGTCCACAAGGGGTAATCGGGCGCCGGAATCAGGACTTCGTCGCCGTTGTTGAGCAGAGCCTGCATGGACATCACGATCAGTTCGCTGACGCCGTTGCCCAGGTAGATGTCGTCGATGTCGACGCCCCTGATCTGCAGCTGCTGACATTCCTGCATGATGGCCTTGCGCGCGGAGAACAGTCCCTTGGAATCACTGTAGCCCTGGGCATTGGACAGGTTTCGGATGACGTCCTGGATGATTTCATCCGGCGCCTCGAAACCGAAGGGTGCCGGGTTGCCGATATTGAGCTTGAGGATGCGGTGACCTTCCTCTTCCAGTCGCTTCGCTTCCACGAGGGCGGGACCGCGAATGTCGTAGCACACCTTGTTCAGCTTGTCGGACTGTCTGATCTTCTTCATCGCTCGTGTCTCTGGCGGCCCGGAGTGGGGGGCGTGATCCGTGCCTGGGGTTGTGGCCGTATGCCTTGTGGCGCTGGCGTCAGGGCGGCTATTGTAAACGCCTGCCGGCAAATTGACAGCGCACAGGCAGCGCAAGTTTCAGGGGCACAGAACATGAGGAAGGCACCATGACTGACAAGGAAATCCGCATCAAGAGCGACGAGGAACTGCGCCGCAGTCTCGGGGAAGACGGCTTTCGCATCGTGCGGCAGAAGGGGACCGAGCGCGCCTTCACCGGCCGCTACTGGAACTGCAAGAGCCCGGGGATCTATCGCTGCTCGGTGTGTTCCAACCCCTTGTTCGATGCCGGCACCAAATACGATTCGGGCAGCGGCTGGCCGAGCTTCTGGCAGCCGGTCGCGGCAGGGAAGGTGAGGGAGGAGGCCGACTTCAGCCACGGCATGCAGCGGGTGGAAGTGCTCTGCGCCCACTGCCTGGCCCACCTGGGTCATGTCTTCCCCGATGGGCCCGAGCCGACGGGCCTGCGCTACTGCATCAACTCGGCGTCGCTGGAGCTGGAAAGCCCTCAGTCTGTGTGACGATCGATGCGATGGCCTCAGCAGCCGTGGGAGAGCTCATAGTCCTTTTGCAAGGTGAACACCCCTTGCACCGAATTGGGCGCAATGGGGGCTGAGTCGCGCAAGTCCAGTTTCCAGCAAGGGTATTGAGCAGGGCAATCCTGGGTGCAGACGTGTTGCTGGCCGCGGTGCCGGCGCTGGCGATCGAGGAGGGCAACGTGATCGTGCGCGTGGGCGCCACCAGCGTGCAGCCTGCGGAGTCGAGCAGCGTGATCAACACGGCGGCCACCGGCCCGCTGGCCGGCACGGCGGCGGGGGTAGGCAACAACACGCAGCTGGGTCTGAATCTCGTCTACATGCTGTCGGACAACCTGGGTGTCGAAGTGCTGGCGGCCACGCCCTTCGAGCATGATCTGAGCGTGAGCGGCCTGAGTCGCTACGGGTTCCGCACCACCGATCTGGGCTCCACCAAGCACCTGCCGCCCACGGTCAGTGCGCTGTATTACTTCGGTGCCAGCAGCAGTGCGGTGCGGCCCTATCTCGGGCTTGGCGTCAATTACACCTTTTTCTTCCAGGAAGACCTGAGTGGCTCGGCCAGGACCGAACTGTCCGGCACCGGCCTGTCGCTGGACGATTCCTGGGGTCTTTCCTCCCGAGCCGGGGTGGACTGGGAGCTGGGCAATGACTGGCTCGTGAATGCCTCGCTGTGGCGCATCGACATCGACACCACGGCCACCCTGGGTTCGGCCCTCGGGCGGGTGCGTGCCGACGTGGATCTTGACCCGTGGGTCTACATGGTGTCGCTGGGCTATACCTTCTTACTCTGTCTGCGGGGGCGGCGGAATGCGCGCTATCCGCGCATCCGCCATTCCCTGTATGTTGCGGCAAAAGCTCATAGAGCGAGCAGTTTCTCGCCGCTGCCTGCGGCCGCCTGGATACCGTGGATCAGATACAGTCCCTGTACATCGTCAACATGCTGGTGGGCATCACGCTCGCGGGCTGTCTCGCCTTCGTGGCCGGGCGCCGCGACCGTGAACTTGGCCTCTGGGCGCTGGCGTTTGCCCTGTATCCGCTGGGCTTCCTGTTCTTCGGGCTGCGCGGCCAGATTCCCGATCTGCTCTCGATTGCCGGTGGCAACGGCACGCTGGCGCTGATGTTCGCGCTGTTCACGGAGGGGCTCTGCCGGCTGCATCGGCTGCAGGTGTCACCCCTTCTCATCTGGGGGCCGCCTCCCTTAGCCGTGCTGGGCTTCGTGCTGCTGCAGGACGACCTGGCCGCCCGCGTGGTGCATGGCGCCATCACCAGTTCCTATCACGCCATCCTGATTGCCTTTGTGGTCACCAGCGGCCTGCGGCGCAATCGCGGCAACGGCAGCTGGATCATCTTCGTCGCCATCATGGCGTCCTCCCTGGTGTTCCTGGTGCGAGCCGTCTCGCTGTTCGCCGGCTGGAGCACGGGTCTGGATTTCCTCACTCCCGGCCTGGCGCAGACGGTGTATTTCTCCCTGGGCATGATGTGCCTGATCATGTTCGTCATCGGCCTGCTGGTGTCTTACAAGGAGCGGGCCGAGGCCGAGGCGCTGCGTCTGGCTCGGCACGATCCGCTGACTCAGCGGGCCAACCGCCGGGTGTTGCAGGAGCGACTGCAGCAGGCCCTGGAGCGCAGCCGGCACAGTGGGCTGCATGGCGCGCTGCTGGTGCTGGACCTGGATCAGTTCAAGCAGCTCAACGATGCCCACGGTCATGCCATGGGCGATCAGCTGCTGATCGAGGTGGCTTACCGCCTGAAGGACGCCGTGACCCAGGATGACACGGTGGTGCGTCTGGGGGGCGACGAATTTGTCCTGCTGCTCGAGGGGCTGGATGCCGATCCGGTGCTGGCCCGGTCGCGGGCGCGCAGCATCGCGCATCGGGTGCAGGAAGCGCTGACCGCGCCCTACCAGCTGGAGACGATGGACACGCATGGCTTGGCGCACCGTCTGCAGCACACGCTCACGGTGAGCATCGGGGTGAGTCTGTTCCTGGGCGAAGGACTCAGTCGCGAAGCGCTCTTCCGCCAGGCCGATGCAGCGCTTTACAAGGCCAAGCACGCGGGTCGCAATGCCGTGGTTTTGCACGAAAACTGAACAAGTGGCTGGCAGTAGTGCGGCAATCGCTTATCATCGGCGGCATCACGCCGGCGAATGGCAGAGCTTCACGGCTCGCCGTGGCATCGCAGGCATTGCCGAGGGACTCCTCCTTGACCGATGTTCAGACCTTGTTTCTGGTCAACATGATTGTTGGCGCCGTGCTGACATCCTGCATCGCCCTGGTGGGCTGGGGGCAGGACCGCGCGCTGCTGCGCTGGGCGCTCGCCTTTTCACTGCACACGCTCACGTATCTGCTGCTCGCCTTGCGCGGCGTGGTGCCCGATTTCTTCAGCATCGTGATCGCGAACACTCTCACCTCCGTCATGCTGGCTCTGTTCGCCGAGGAACTGCTGCGCTTCCAGCAGCGCCGGCCGAGCCGTCTGCTGGTGTGGGCGCCGGTGGGCGTGCTGTTCCTGAGTTTCATGGTCCTGATGAACGCCTTCGAGGCTCGCGTCGTGGTCAGCGCGCTGGTGTTCTCGGTGCAGGCGGCGCTGATCATCGCCACCATCCTGCAGGGGTTTGCCAGCAGCGTGGGACGCGGCAAGTGGATCGTGGTGGTGGCGGCGCTCATCAGCATCGTGCTGTTCCTGCAGCGCGGGCTCAATGCGCTGATCGGGGATGCCTCGCTGGTGGACCTGCAGGCTTCCACGACCATGCAGACCATCACGTTCATGGGCTCGGCCATGGCCCTGGTGATGTTCGCCATCGGCCTGCTGGTGATGTACAAGGAGCGCGCCGAGCATCGCAGTCACATCCTGGCTTTGCACGATCCGCTGACCCAACTGGGCAATCGACGGCTGCTCAAGGAGCGTCTGGAGGCGGCCTTTCAGAACAGTGCCCTGCATCGACGCTTCGGCGGCAAGCTGCTCCTGGATCTGAACCGCTTCAAGTCCCTGAATGATGCTCACGGCCACAATGTCGGCGATCAATTGCTGGTGGAAACCGCGCGCCGCTTGCGTGAATGCGTGAACGAGGACGACACCGTGGTGCGTCTGGGCGGCGATGAATTCGTGGTGCTTCTCGAAGGCCTCGATGTGCACAAGGACAAGGCGCTGGAGAAAGCGGCCGTGGTGGCGCGGCGGATTCGTGATGCGCTGGCTCGACCCTTCGAGCTCACGCTGGCTCAGCCGCAGGGCGAGCGTCTTGCCTACGAGGCGTCCTGCAGTATCGGTGTGGCGCTGTTCGTGGGGCAGGCCATCGACGCCGAAGAGTTGTTTCGCCGCGCCGATGCCGCCAGCGACATGCTGACCCTCGTGCACAGTGCAGCAGGTGTCCCATGAGCCAGTCGCGTGACAGCCGGACGAAGACAGACCGCGTGCTGCAGGCACAGCGCGAGTACATGGAAAAGCGTGAGAAGGGCTACCGCGAACAGGCCCTCAAGCTCTACCCGTGGATCTGCGGCCGCTGCGCCCGTGAATTCACCCGTGCGAATCTGAGCGAGTTGACGGTGCATCACGTGAATCACAATCACGATGACAATCCAGCCGATGGCAGCAACTGGGAACTGCTGTGCCTTTACTGCCACGACGAGGAGCACAGCAAGTTCGAGAACTTCGTGCGCTATGGCAGCAGCAGCGGCACCTCGGCCCGGCCCGCCGCCACCCATTCGCCCTTCGCCGGATTGCGCGAGGCACTGGCCAAGGGCAAGGACGAGCCTTCCGCCTGACACGCTGCCGAGTGGCCGCGCCGGGTCAAGCCGGGCATAATGACTGCCGTTGCCGCCCCGCGCGAGGACATCATGTCGATCGAAACCTGGGAACTGATGAGCTATGTGGTCACCGTGATCGGTCTGCCGCTGGCCATCTTCGTGTTCATCTTCGAACAGCACAAGGAGCGTGAGAACGAAGAGGAAGAGGTCTATCAGTTGCTGTCGGACAACTACCAGGATTTTCTCAAGGTGGCGCTGGAGAACCCGGATCTGCGTCTGTTCTCGGTGGAGTCCACCACGCTCAATGACGAGCAGCAGGAACGCCAGCTCATCATCTTCGCCATGCTGACCTCGCTGTTCGAGCGTGCCTATCTGCTGCTCTATGAGGACGACATGGCACCCAAGCAGGCGAGGCGCTGGAATTCCTGGGAGGACTACATCCTGGAATGGTGTGCCAAGCCCAATTTCCGCGAGGCGCTGCCCAAGCTGCTGCGCGGCGAGGACCCGAGTTTCGTGCGCTATGTGGAAATGATGGTGGCCGCCGGCAAGGCACTGCAATCCTGAATGAAACGTCGTGAATCACGGCTCGAGAGAGCCGCAGGAAGAACCCCGATGCGAAGAGTGTTGTTGAGTGGAATGAGTGCTCTGGTGCTGCTGACGGCGGCACCGGCCTGGACCCAGCCCGACCCGGGTCTGAACATCCGCGAGGTCATGTTGTCGGTGATCGCGCCCATGACCAACAAGTTGTGGGCTGCCAGCGATATCCGCAGTGACGAGCAATGGCTGGAACTGGAACAGGCGGCCATGACCGTGATCGCGGCCGGCACCGTGGTGGCCCAGGGCGGGCCGGATGGCGCCTACAGCGAGCAGGCGAAGAATGCCGATTGGCAGGAGTACACCCAGCAGATGATGGCGGCGGCGCGCCGGGCGGTGCAGGCCATCCAGAACCATGATGAAGCGGCCTTGTTCACGGCCGGCAACGAGGCCCTGTATCCGCCCTGCGAGAACTGCCACGCCACTTACTTGCCGCGCTGATCTGCCGGTGCCGCCGGCGGCGCCTGACGGCGCAGCAGCAGCACCAGCGGGGCGGCACACACCACCACCCAGAACATCAGCTTGAAGTCGTTGACATAGGCGATGGTCGCCGCCTGCCGGGTGATTTCCGCCTCCAGCATCAGCAGCGCGCCCGCGCCATTGTCCAGCAAGGCCTGCGGCGTGGTGCGCAGGCTCAGGCCCAGCGCCTCGGCGGTGATGTTCTCGGTCAGATAGGCGTGATTGATGCTCATGTTGCGGCTCAGCGCCGCCATCACCAGGGCGATGCCCACGCTGCTGCCCATGTTGCGCGACAGGCTGAAGATGCTGGCGCCCTCGGCGCGGTACTGCGGCGCCAGGGTGGCATAGGCCACGGTGCTCAGGGGCACGAAGATGAAGCCCAGGCCGAAGCCCTGCAGCACGCCCGTCCAGATCAGCGTCGATTCCGGCACGAAGGTGCTGAACTGCGTCATGGCATTGAGCGAGATCGCCGTGCACAGCAGGCCGAACAGGATCAGCGCCCGCGCATCCACCTTGCCGCCCAGGCGGCCCACCACCATCATCGCCACCATCGTGCCCATGCCGCGTGGGGCCATCAGGATGCCGACATCCAGCACGGGATAGCCCATCAGGTTCTGCATGTAGGGCGGCAGCAGGGCCATGGTGGCCAGCAGGATGATGCCGATGAAGAAGATGAACACCAGGCTGGTGAGCAGGTTGCGATCCTTGAACACGGCCGGTGACAGGAAGGGGTTGTCGGTGCGCAGGGTGTGCACGATGTACATCCACAGGCAGCTGCCCACGATGGCGCTGTAGAGCAGGATCTCCCGCGAGTCGAACCAGCCGGCGTGCTCGCCCCGGTCCATCAGCATCTGCGCGCTGCCGATCATCAGCGCCAGCAGCAGGAAGCCGAACTTGTCAAAGGCGCGGTTGGAGCGCTCGGAATCGGGCATGAACATCGCCATGCCGAGGAAGGCGAGAATGCCCAGCGGCAGATTGATGTAGAACACCCAGCGCCAATTCCAGGACTCCGTCAGCCAGCCGCCCAGGGTCGGGCCCAGGATGGGGCCGATCATCACACCCATGCCCCACAGGGCCATGGCCTTGCCGTGCTTCTCGCGCGGACTGATGTCCAGCATGGTGGCCTGAGCCAGCGGCACCAGCGCCGCGCCACAGCAGCCCTGCAACAGACGGAACAGCACCATCTGCTCGATGGAGGTGGCCATGCCGCACAGGGCGGACGTGAGCGTGAAACCGCCCACCGAGAACAGGAAGATGTTCTTGCGCCCGAAGCGCCCCGCGAGCCAGGCCGTGGGCAGGGTCATGATGGCGGAGGCCACGATGTAGGAGGTCAGCACCCAGGTGACCTGCTCCTGGGTGGCCGAGAGGCTGCCCTGCATGTGCGGCAGGGCGACGTTGGCGATGGTGGTGTCCAGCACCTGCATGATGGTGGCCAGCATGATGGCGAGCATCAGCAGGCCGCGATGGGGGACATCCTCGGTGGCGTCGGGCG
>JACCDP010537642.1_pt1 | contig 36411 bp, 48 predicted proteins | sample 7445841 | NCBI WGS metagenome assembly JACCDP01 (sample SAMN15323441, study PRJNA562643) | freshwater metagenome | isolation source: river surface water | place: USA:Blue River Watershed | collected 2017-08-17 | reverse complement strand
TATAGCACAAAATTGATGGGTTATGAAAAGTGTGAAAAAGATAAAGTTTATTATAAGATTATCCGAGAGCAGTTTGGAGAAAAAATATTAACCTAATAAAAATCCATTATTACTTTCTGGTTCTTTTTTTTGTAAATTCTTTTGTTCTATTTCAATTAGCTCATCGATTTTAGCCAATGCATTTTTAGCATCATTATAAGAAAGCATTTGTCTTTGGATTTCGACTTTTTCTTGCAATTGTCTTTTATTTCTTTTCACTTGTACATTTCTGACTTCATTTATTGCTCTACGCAAATATAATTTTGCATTTTCCAATGCAAAATTATCAGGAATTTCTGCAAGTAAAGACAGCATTTTATCCGTTAAATTTGATAAATCTTTTTTCATGATTTGTCCAAGTAAAAGATGTTTATTGGTTCATCAGATATTGAATATTCATTATTTTCATATTGTACTGTTTGATTTCCTGCATATTTAATTTTATATTTTTTTGGTTTAATTGAAAAAACTTTTGAATGATTTAACGGTGCAAACTTAACAAATACTAATTTTCTTTTCATATTGTTGTAATCAGGAATATCATCAAGATAAGCAGTTTTTACATGTTTATTCATGCATCTGTTGATAAAATAATCTTTCATTTCATCATTATCAGAATTTTTAATAATCATGCCATTTCTAAGTAATTCGGCAATAAATTGACCTATATTTGAATCAATTTTAAATTTTTTGATGGGGAAATAAGTATCTGTTGGTTTTTCTGGATATGGTGAAATTTTATAATGAGCAAATTGTCTCTTCTTTTCAGCGAATTCATCAAGAAGATTTTTTATCATATGTGCAAAATAAGATGTTTTTTGGAATAGTTTATTAACTAAATGTTTTGATATATCTTTTTTATGATCTTTTAACTTGACAACTTTTATTGGTATAAAAGACAATTTATTTTTGTTTTTATATTCAATTAATTGTTTAACATCATTTGTTTCATTAACAATATTTATATTATTTTTTGTTCCCAGATATTCTGACAACACTTCTGGAAAATGTGTAACATTACTATTCCAATCAGTATTATTGATTGAAGATGTTAATGCGTAATGATAATTTTCAAGAAATATTTCTGTCAGATTTTGTCTCATGATTATTCCGTTCCATACAATTATCAAATTCTGCACATGCTTCTAAGAAATTGTCTACATCACTTGTATTTACATTAGATTCAATTTTATTTTTGCTTATTTTTTCTGCTAGTTTATAAACCTTTTCTGGTAGAGGTAGAGAAAGCATGTATAATGCTTGGGTAAATTTAATGTTTTGTCTTTGAAATTCTGCCAGTCGCACAAGTTGGTCATAATTAACAGTTGGTATATTTTCATTCCAAGGTTCTTGTAGAAATGAATCTATTACATTCTGTGATGGATTTTGAAATTCACGAACAATTTTAAATCTTGATGGTCTATACTTGAGGGAATCGTCAACCTTATCAATATTGTTTGCAGTTAAAACAAATATGTTTCTATCATATGATGTGTATACTCCATCTAAACTGTTTAAAATAGTATCAAATGTAAATCTTGCTCCAGACACAGATCCAGCATAATTATTCTGCATAATACATTGTCTTTTGTCAAAATAACTATCAAAATCTTCAAGTATTACCATACTTCTTGGCGGAATTTGTGCAAAAATTGCCATGATAGAAAAATTGTCGTATTCTGGAGAAAATGTGATGTAGTAAATTGGTAGTTTATTTTTTTCTGCGAGATATTTGATAAAACTTGTTTTTCCGTTGCCCGGAGGGCCATACAAGATAAATCCAAATTTTGATAATGGTGTTTCAATTGTTTCTGTTACATGATCATCAAGATCTTTCCAGTTTTGTCTAGGTTGAATTGGGTAAATAGAACTAGTTCTAATTTTTCCAATACTATCAACAAAATTTGGAGTAATTAAGTAGACAGGAGTTTCCGTGCAGTTACTCACACGATTATGACACAAATCGTCAATAAATTTTGCTACGCCCTTATATTGCCATCGCAAACAAATAATTCTACTAATGTGGTCTTTTCCTTGCCAACCAGCATTCAATAATCTTTCACTATGAATAATATAAAATTTTGGATATTTTTTAAACTGTAACAAAGCTGTGTATTCAACAGGACTTCTGTTCTCTATTTTTATTTCTTCTGAAAAAACTATTTTAAACGCATCTGCGCTTGACTGATATATTTTTTTGAATATTGCTGGTTCAACACGAATCTCAAGCAAAACAATATATTTGAAAATAGCCCATGCACTAATAGATATAGTTGCAAAGGCAATTAGCGTGGCTAAGAGATTTTGGTTCATACCCATAAATGAGTAAAAACTAGGGAGAATCAACCATGTACAATGAAAACGAACTTAAGTCTAAGCTATACAAAGAGTTTGATTCTGATGAAAAGATGGAAGCAGTTTTAATTCTTACAATTGTTTCAATTGCCTTAGAAGTATTTTTATTCATGTATAAAAATTGTAAAATGAGCAAAAAAATAATTAAAAATAGCGCAAGAAAACGAGGATTTTTATATCGAAAATTTTTGAAAAATCATGTGTATCCTACTATGGCAAATAAAAAACTTACTCAAGAAGAACAAGAAAAAGCAGTAGAAAAAATAAGAGAATTAATTATTAATGATAAACTAGATGAATATTTAAACGACAATCAAGATGCTTCAGATGAAGAATCATCATCATCATTGTGATACTTAATATCCTTTTCAGCAAATTTATTAGCTAAATGTTGTCCTCTAGCTAATAATCCGCACAAATATGTTGGATTTCCAGAAGCTTCTAAAACAATATTACTTGAATTGACATTATCTGTCATAATGAAAATAAAAGAAATATTTTGTCGTTTTTTTAATTCATTCATCATTTGTTTTGCTGTAACAAGTGACAAATCAGGTATTCCATATTTTGTTAGTGTTGTTTTATTTTCCCAAATATCAACAAATAAATTAAGTTTATGTTTATGAATGCAAAATACAATTCCTTCTTTTTCATAATGAAGTGACAAAAAATTGTCACTTTCATCGCAAGTTTTTGTAATTTTTGAAATTAGGTTTTCTGTTCCAAGACTAAAATAAACTCTGTCAATATCAAGTTTCAAAACTTGAACGCCTTGAATTTTACTAAACCAAACAGCAAAATCTTCAGTTTCCATAATTATAAGTTATCGAAAATTAAAAAGTATATCCAAGTATTGTTGATTCAAAACTTGCAGAAAGACTAGAGTTGTCATTATAATAAATTACTTCTACTGTTACAGAAGAACCTGAAGCAACTTCAAAAGGAGGATTTTTGAACATTAAACTATTAGTTGTGCTTGCATTTGTTGTTCTAACAATAAAATTTACTGTGGAATCAGTTTTTATTCTAAATTTTGCTCCAATATCTCCTCCTACAACGACACCTTGAAATACAAAAGTGTCACCAGAAGGCACAGTATAAGTTGTTACAGTTGTATAGGTTCCAGAACCTCCATCAGGAGAAATACTGTTTACATCATCAAAATAGACAACTTGTGTTGCATACGCCCTATCAATTGATTTGACAGCAACGCCATACTCATTACCAGTTAAATTTGTATTACTTACTGAAGTTACTTCGTTAATATTTGGGCCACTTATAATAACTTTGGCTCTTCTTCTTAATACTGTTGTCCCCGGAGCTACAGCAGCACAAGGATCTGGTAATGGTGTAACATCTCCATAATCGATACCAACTTCGTCCATTATGGACCCGCCAGTACCGCAATTTAATTCTGTATAAGTATTAACGCCCATAGTTTTGTTCTAAATAAGAGTTAAAGTATATAGTATTTTTTATAGCATAATTAATTTTTTGATAATCCGCATTTTGTTTTTAGTATTTTTAAATCATGATCACCAACTAAAACTGCATTATCAATACATTTTTCTACAAAAACATCAGTTGGATCATCAAATTTTTCTGGTTGCTTGCCTTTATGTTCAGTTTTACCTTTTTGTAATTTTCTTAAGTGCCAAATTATTTCTTCACGAAAAGTAATATAACAGAACGCACAACCTAATCTGCTTTTTTCAATCAAAAAAGCATAATTGGCATCGCAATTTGGACATTTTTTCTTAATCATATAATTTTCTTAATATTTGTTTATCTACATCAAATAAAAATTCTTTATGTAAATCATTTGTTTTTGTTTCAGACATTTTATCAATAAAAGTATAAAATGTTTTATATTTTATGTAACTTAGTATATCTTTTTCTGCCATGATTTTGTTTAATTTATTTTTTATTATTTTTGCTTTTTCTAACCAAATAAAATTTTGAATTTGATTTTCTAGTTTTTCTACAGCAATTTTTTTACCATTTAAAAGTATAATGTTATTTTTAAATCTATCATAATAAAATAAATTTAAAAAATCATTTTTTAAATTTTGATCAATTTCTGGATATTTAATATTTTTTTCTCTATCAGCAAAACTTTCAAATGAAACAACAATATCTTCATCTTGAATATTATTAGATGATGAAGAATTATTGCTATTTTTTTTATAGAAAAAACAACAACTTGTTAATGTAATAATTATAAAATTAATAAAAATTAAATTGAACAACCTTTTCCACGAAGTACAAAAGTAAACTGTTGATTCAAAGAATTTTTTGAGCCTGCTGGTATTATGCGTTGCAGCCATATAGGAACACCTTCTAAAGGTTTGAGACTTGTCAATTGTAATGGATTGCCATCCATGTATGTAGCAAAATTTATATTTTCTGGCAAAATTGTAGTTCCTGTTGTTTGTTGCGGGATTGTATTGATCGGTGATCCCGCAACTTCTCTCGTTATAAATATTGTAGGGGTTGGCAGCAAGTCATTTGACACAAGTTCTATTAATGGTTGATATTTATATCCATCTATACCCTCAAAACTTATGCTTATTTGGTATGTGCAAGAATATTTTAATACAGAAATTACAGTACCTGTATACCCAATTCCGTCAAAAGCATTTTTAATATTATTTTCTAATGTTGTAGCGTCTGTGGAAAATGTTATAACCAAATTGTGTATATCAAATAAAATTGTAAATGTTCCAGATGTTGGCTCACCAGAAATAGTTATTTTTTGCAATTCATTTGATAAATTAGCTCCTATTTGACAAAAACATTCACTATTGTTTATAATAAACATTTTTGGCAAATAAAATGTATCAAAATCATTTTGATTAAAAATATAAAAACATCTATAATCAACTATTCCGTTTTGTAATTGTTGTTCTGATAAGGAATTAAATAGATTGTTTCCTATATTTCCTATTTCAATGCTTGAGGGATCTCCTCCCAAAGAAAGCGATGGATTAAAATTACTTGCCCCACCGCTAAAAACAAAGGCTATATCAGTTGCTTGAATCATGGTAATATAATTTACTGTTGGAAACGAAATTTCTATTCTATATTATTTAGCAACCCGGAGAAACATTTATGCTCATTGGTGCTGATGTTGAATTCTTTGTTAAGAATGCTCTTGGCGATATTGTTCCGGCATTTATGGTTGTTCCACAAGATAAAAACAATCCAATAATGAAAAAAGACATTAAAGTTTATTATGATAATGTTCTTTTAGAATTTAATATTCCACCGTCTTCTAACATAAAAAATTTCTTGGTCAATATTGCAAATGGTATAAATTTAACAGAAAGTTTAATCAGACCAAATTTTATTGACACAAGTGCTTCTGTTTATTTGTCACCAGATTGTTTGGATGATGCAAGAGCTTTAGAAGTTGGATGCGATGTTGAATATAATGCTTATAGCATGAAACCTAATAATTCTGTTAAAGATGCTGTTAAAAATACTAGTATGCGAACAAGTGGTGGTCATATCCATATTAGCGGAGAAAACGATTCTGATGCAATCAACGATAAAACATTGCATCAAATTTTTGTTTATATGCTTGATTTGTTTGTTGGAATCCCAAGTATTCTACTTGAAGATGATATTACTCAAAAAGATAGAAGAAAATTATTTGGAAAATCAGGCTCGTTTAGAATTAAACCTTATGGAATTGAATACAGAGTGCTTTCATCTTGGTGGACAAGAAAGCCAGAGTATACAGCTTTAATTTATAGAATTTGTGAATTTGTTTTTGAATTCATGAATAATCAAATGTGGAAAAAATTCTGGAATTTTAATCAAGAAGCTCTTTACGGAGAAGAGCCACAAAAAGCATATTCATGTTTCGGATACGATGTAGATTTAGTTACAAGAACGATTAATGAGTGCAATATTATGTCTGCTGAAAAATTATATTATTTTATTTCTAACTTTTTGCCTAATGATATTGTTGAAGAAATCAATCTTCACATAAAAAACAAAGGTCATAGTAAACTACTATGACCTTTGCTCGGCTAATTTATTAGCTGGCTCCTCAGCCCTTCCAGCCTTTTTTCATGTTGCTCTTCATGCATCCCTTCATTTTCTTTCGGGGATGATGGTCATTACCTTTGTGCATGTAACCACAATTAGACTTTGACTTTTTCTTCATCATAGGCATTGAATATCCACAACCTTTTTTATTGTGCTTTTCACCATTGCCCATGTATTTTGCGCCCATGCTCTTCATAGATTTTGCTTCTGGAAGAAAGTCTTCAATAGCGTCCATTAGTCTCTGAAGTTTTGGTTCAAGACCGCCAGATAATTTGCCAGTAACATGTGGCTTCAAAGATTTAATAAAATCTGCCATTAATTGGACAAACTCATTCTTTTGAATTGCACCACTCTGTTCGCCAATTTGTTTAATTCTTGCTTCAAGTTGATTAAACTTTGAAGATAGACCAAATCTTCCTTCTTCTTCTCCTTCTTCTTTGTCAGAGGAAGGTGCCTTTTCTTCATTAATAACTTCTTTGCTCTTGCCAATATAATCCTGAAGCTCTTCAGGGAACATTTGAGCATTAACGCTAGCAAGCCATTCATTCATTGGAGGCAACTTGTAATCCATTGACTCACAGCTTGCATACATTGCGCTCATCTTATCAGCAGCTTTAGCAGCAAAGTCAATCTCTGCGCTATCCATTTCATGATGAGGACGATGGTGCATGTGAGCGTGAGGATGATGAATACTGCGAACTCTACCCATTAGGTTGGTGCCTTCATCGCCTTCACCATCCATGTCATCTTCGCCTTCATAATCTTCGTCTTCATCGCCTTCACCATCCATGTCTTCGTCTTCGTCTTCATCACCTTCGTCATCCATGCCTTCATCTTCGTCTTCATCACCTTCACCATCCATGTCTTCATCGCCTTCACCATCCATGTCTTCGTCTTCATCAACATCAACATCGACTTCTTCTTCATCGTCCGTGTCTTCGTATTCGTCTTCGTATTCGTCTTCGTCACCTTCTTCTTCCTCTTCAACTTCTTCGATTTCTTCATCTTCGTGAAGTTTGTTATAAGCTAAAAATCCATTATTGGACTTGATTCCGCCCAAAGGTTGTGAAATCAAAAAATTTTCGTTAAGCAATTTCCATTTATCGTAATTAATCATAGTTTATCTCCAATCTTGATTAAGTTATTTATCCAACAACACTTATTTTCCCAAAGCTCTTCTGATAGCTTCTCGTCTTCTTTTTTCAATTTCTAATCTTTCTTTGCTCATGCCATTGTTTTGAGTTTTCTGAATATTAAGATTCATATTAGCAACTTTTGGATCTGTGACAGCGGTTTTGTTAGGATTTGTTACAATTTTTTGTTGCGGAGGCGCAATGTTTCTTTGTTGTGCCGGTTGTATGTTTTGTTCAGATCCTCTACTGTTTGCAACTATATTGCGAGCAGGATTTGTGTTGACATTTCTTGTGGGTAAACTACCCTTATTTCTTTTGCAACCGCATCCCATAATTTCCTCCTTACTATATTTATGGTAGTGGAGTAAAAAACATGCAAACAGACAATGAAAATTGTGAAACTATTGATTTAGACCAATTATTGGAAAAAAGTTTTAAAACAGTACAATATTATTTAAAAGTAAAAGATTATAAAACTAGCGAACAATTGCTTGAGCAAACAGTTAAAGTAACAGATAGGCATTTATTTTTTCAACTATTATCACTTGTAAAAACAAAATTAAATAAAAATGATGAAGCAGAAAAACTTTATATAACTTTGTGCGAAAAGTATAATAATCCAGATGATTTTAATAATTATGCTTTATTTCTAAACAACAACAACAGGATGGAAGAATCTTTGGTCTATTCAACCAAAGCTATGGAAATGAATCCAGAAAAAGCTGTTTTCAGATCTAATCATGCTCTAACTCTGTCAAGACTTAATCGTCATGATGAAGCACTTCAATTTATTGAAGGTGCCTTGCAAATGAAATCTGGAGAATGGTTTCATCACGCTAATAAAGGATGTTGTTTAGCGGAAATGGCAAAGTACCCAGAAGCAGAAAAATGTTTTAAAACAGCTATTCAAATACCAAACTGTGATAAAGAAATTAGCGTTGATTTGTTTCATTGTTTGGCGTTTCAAAAGAAATATAAAGAAGCTTGGGGTTATTATGAACAAAGATATCTTTGTTACGAAAATTTAATGAAATTTATGATTGTTAATAATGTTAAACGACCTGATTCTCTTAAAGAAGATGATGAATTTGTTGTGTTTTGTGAACAAGGTGCTGGCGACAATTTGATGTTTTTGCGTTTTCTAGAAGAGTTTCAAGCGAGGTATAAGAACAGTTATTTCTTTGCTCCTGAAAATTTTCAATCAATTATGGGTGATAAAATCAGATGGCGACCAGCAATTGATCCAGAAACAAAACTTGGAATTTCTTTGTTGAGTCTACCTTTTTATCTACAGATTGAAACAATTCCATCTCCTTACAAAATATGTGATTATTTAAAACCAAATAATGCCAAGAAGAAAATTGGTCTTATTTGGGCTGGAAATCCTGCTGCTCCTATGGATTATCAACGCAGTACATACTTTACTGATTTTGCTGATCATCTTGATTTTGATAAGTATGAAATTTATTCTTTCCAAAAAGATAGAAGAGCAAGAAAATATCCACATCAGGCTGATCCGATTGATTTTAGCAAAGATTTTGAAAAATACAATATTATTGATTTGTCTGAAAAATTAACAGATGTAAAGTCTACAGCACATCTTATGTCAGAAATGGATTTAATACTTTCAGTAGACAGTCTTCCTGTTCATATTTCTGGTGGTGTTGGCGTACCTGTTGCTCTATTCTGTTCAGACAAGCCTGATTGGCGTTGGGGGAAATTCGGTCCAAGCAGCGAATGGTATCCGAATGTAAAGATCTATAGAAAAGAAAGAACCCAATCGTTTAAGGAAACGATTGGGTTCGCTATTAAAGATTTAAATTTATGAACGAGGAGCGGTAGCGCCGGTTACAGGACAAACACCGCTGGCTGCGACAGGAACCTTGCCTGAAAGCCTTTGGGTGATCTTGGTCTTGGTGACTGCGGGAAGGTTGCCAAAATCAAACACGGGAGTGCGCTTGAAAGTAGCAGCACGATCCTTGCAAGCCTTAGTAAGGCTTGACTTTGTGGTGAAGATGGTGGAACCATCTGTGCGGGTCACCTTGGTTGGCCGAAATCCGGGAATTTCAGCGACAGCTTCATAAATTTCATTGCTGTTTTGCACCTTGGTTGAAATCTTAAAGCGAATCGCATTAGATGCAACCTTAGCTGCTGGTTGATTGTTGTTAACGGTGCGCTTCTTTGAAGTATTCTTAGTAGTGGTCATTAATCGAACTCCCAATTAAGGAGATTTCTCTCCAAGTTAAAATCGAGCAAACGCTCAGGCTTAATCTAGTTCGTTAAAATATAAAATCAAGAAAAAATGTGATTTCTGTTTAAAAATTTTGATGCACGACTGTCAAAATATGGATTAGCTGCATAAAAGTTTGGCATGATAACCTTGTCATAACTAGAATTTCTACCAAAGATTTTGCCTTTCAAATTTTCCATATGCATGTTCCAAATATTTTTTTCTAAGGCTTCCAGTTTATGAAACGGTTCATAAACAGCATCAATTAATATTTTAGCAGAAGGATCAATGCTTTCTTTGTTTACATACCAAATCATGTTTTGATCAACATAATCAAAACAATCTTCTTGCATTAAAATTTTCATTTGCTTTGATTCAAGTTTTAATAAATTTTTTGCTTCATATCCAAATTTTAACAAAAAGAAAAAAATATTTTTAAAAGTAAACAATAATATTTTTTTATTGTTTTTTGTTCTTCTATGACAAAACATACATAGTTTTGTATCTTGACTAGTAAAAAACTCATTCATCATGAATGTGTTGCATAATGAACAACATCTAAATTCTTCAAATATAACTGAAGGATCTTTTTCGGTAACTTCTGCTGGGTGATATTTTAAAAAAATTTTGCTCATGTAATAAATAAGTAAAAAAACTCATCTAAGTAAATACATACTGTTGAGGAGAAAATTATGAAAACATTTGTTAGTTGGGCTGAAGAAAACAAGCTTGATCTTCCATCTATCGCAGAATCTCGTCTTCGTGGCGGTACTGCATGGTGGGCATATCCAGATGCTTATGCAAGATCACAGTATCCCACAAACTATTTTACACCTAAAGCTGCTGATGCACCATTCAAATTAGGTGTTGATTATCCCCATAAAACAAAGGGATAATAATATAGTTGACAGCATTGGTCTTGTTTTAACACCTATGCGAAACATTGTCTGAATAACAGACAATGTTTCGTTGTTTTTTTAATAATAAACTATTTTGTTTGCGGAATAGCAAAAGTTTCTTTTAGTAAGTTTCTTCTAGTAAAAATTTTATTCTTTTCGTGTTCAATAATTGATAAATCTTCTTCGGGAGCATCGTCGGGATTATTGTAAAGATAACCCCAAAATTCTGCATTTTTAGGATTTTGAATAATTAATCCAATCTTGTAATATTTATAAATAACTCTTTCAATAATTTTTGGATCAAGTTTGGTTTCTTTAGAAAGAGCAGATACGCTTCTCCAATTACGCCATTTTTTATTACGAGTAAGTGCTATAAACACTGCTGCTTCTTCATCACCTTCTTGAGTGCCTTGTGGATACAATTCGTACCATTCTTCTATTTTTTTCATAATTACCACCAAAAATATTAAGATACCATACTATAATAATATAGGTGAAAAATGACTAAAAATCCAAAAAATCTAGAACTTCATATTTTTGAAAACCATCATAATTATGATTTACAGCTACCAAAACCAACATTTCAAGGTTTTACACTTATAAATTCAAAGAAACAATTTATTGCAGATTCTTCTTTTCTTGATTATGTAAAGACTGGAATGATTCGTTATATTGGGCCACAAGTTATAAAAGAGGCAAAAATGGAAGAAAAACTTATTACTGAACAGCCATCAACAATTACTTATCACGGTAAAGTTGAAAATGTAGTTTGCAAAACAAAGGCAAAAGCCGTATTGAACGATGCCACCAATAATGAAGAAGATCAAATCCTTCTAAACGAAGGACCATCTGACGGCATTACTATCATCTCTGAATAATTCGATTAATCAATTTTTCTTACATGCACTTTCCTATATTCAGGGAAGTGCTTGTTTTTTACACCTTTAAGATCTTTCATCATTTGATAAACATATTTTGATACATCTTTTGCACTATAATCAGATGGCATCTTAATAGATTTTTCGACAACCACGGTTTTGTTCATCTTATTGTAATGACCTCTTGAAACAACAAAGCAATCAAGATCATCATTATAAGTAATCATTCCCACCCATTCTCCATCATCCCAGTTTCTGGATGAAACAATTACTCTAAAAGGTTTGTGAGATAATATTATTTTTGTATGAAAATCCATTTTTTTTAATGCTGCGCTGATGTATCCTAAACAAATTTTTGCAAAGCCACTTTTCACATCTTTATTAGATGTATCATAATTAATCTCAACAGAATATCGTACATTCTGTGATCCTTCGCTGATACAATTTTTATACTGTTCCCATTTAAGCATATAATTCCTATTATCCAAAAGTTATTGGTAAAGTATCACCATATCTAGTGATTAATCTCTCTTCCCAATCTTTCTTTTCTTGCAATCCTTCTGTAATCAGGTCTTTACCATCCAATTGCACACCACCTTGCGCTCCGGGCAAAGTTGTGTATTTGCCTCTAATACGGCCTAGCATAATTTTTGCGTGTGCTAAAGCACCTTCTTGCATTGCTTGATTTACTCGTCCCCAATCATTATTTTTCTGAATATATTGTACAATTACACCTTGAACTGATCTTGGAATTGGATACAGCTTAATATTTTGATACCCTCCAACCCATTCCCAACCACCTAGATTGCTAGCAGATCTAGCGTAAGTTCTTTCATAACCTTTGTACAGGCTCCATTCACCCACACGACCCCAAATTGGAGTTACAGAGTCGATTAAACCACCAGTTATGCTTGCATATGCACCGCCGGGATAAAAATATTCAATTGGAATCGCACCACCAAGATCTGAAGAAGAAAAGCTAAAAGTAGCCATTTCTTTATAATAAACATGTCTTACATAGCCAATATCTGGTGGTAAAGTATAAATGCTTTTACCGGGAACAGTAGGAAAAACATGATATTTAAAAAATTCTCTCGGAGCATATTCTTCATAAATTTGTAAAGATAAATCTACTGCTGCATCCAATTGCTGATCATCTAATTCAACTGTTACAACAGGCGCACCAAGCATCAAAAGAATATAATCTTTTAACTGTGACCTAATTTTCCCTCTATTTGGTCTTGGAGATAGTGATCCAACATCTAATGGATCTGAAACTCCTAGATTATAATTTGTTGAGTTCGTGCTTTTACAATTTGAAGCACTAGAAGGTCTTGGAAAATACAAAGTGTTGTTGTAACAAGTAGCCATAAAGATATTTACTAAAATTGTCGCCAAAATTATAAATAATTTATTAAGTGTCTATTAAGACACAGCATGAGGTAAAATAATGCAATTATTTCAAGAATATATTGTTGGCGCAGTAAACAGAAGACCTTTCATGTTTACAGTAACAAGTGGTGATATTACATTTCTTGAACAATTCCCTCCCGAATATTGGGTAGATGCATTATGGAGTCGTTACAACAATGCGCTGTATCAGGCTCTTAAAAATCGTGAAAAAGCCCGTGAAGAAGCTGGTTACAATGAATTTGTTAAAGCCAAATATCATGAAATCCTTGATAATTTGTCCAGCGTTGATCTTGACATACAGATCAAAAAGAAAAGAGCTTTAATGCAAGCTTTGAATCTTGCAGAAGAAAGATATTATCACATTAATGTCAAAAATAAAGTCAGAATTTTCCGTGTTCGTGCTTTAAATTATGAAGCTTCAAGTAGAAACAGAATTGAAAAGACAATTTATGTTAAAGCAAATGATTACATTGAAGAACTTGTTCGTTCATTAGAAAAAACACCAATGAGTAAAGAAGGATACGATCTTACAGGTGTAAGAAGTCATGAAGTTAAAAATCAAAATACAAAATCAATATATAGTTCAAGAGGATTCCAATTTCCAAGCAGAGATACAATTAGAAAATCTTTAAGAAGATGGATTGAATTTGTTGGTGCAGATTTACACAATCTAACAACTTCCAGAATACCAGATTCAGAAAAAGAAGAATTTGCTCACTTCAGAGGATCTGAAATTAATGAACTTTATGAAAAGCATTGGATTAAAGAATATTTTAATTTCTTTAGAAGACTATCAAAAGCAGAAAATTTAGCCACATGGTATGCTGCTAATTCATCTATGTTTAATAGAATTTCTAGTCTTTTAAGAAACAATTCAATTGATGAGTTAGCAAGATCTGTTAAAGGTTCAATAGGAACTATACAATTTATAAAAGAAAGATTTTTAGAAACAAAACCAATATTAAAAGGACTTCAAGAAACACGAACATATCTTCGTGACAGAAGTAGAGTAAAATATCTTTCATTAGTTCTTGGTAAAACAGAACTTAGAGTTGCAAGAATAACAGGAACATATACAGATCCTCATGGTCGATTCCCAAGATATGATGCAGATACAAATACTGATGAAAGATTAAATCCAAGAATCAAAATGAAAGAAGTTAAAGTAAATGTTAAAAATAGTGCCGGTGAAGATTTTGGAGAATTAACTGTAAAAGTCCCAGATATGAAGCGTGGCAGGATGTTATATCCTATTCACGATAGGCCAGATCTTCAAAGTGATGAAAGAGCCGTTGGCCACATTGATAGATTTGAAGATTTGCATTTGCCTCCAACACAAAAAAGTAGAACATCTCCATTCATGATAATTACTCCTGAAGATTTTGAATCTGATCGTTCACTAAAGAAAAATCTTAGAATAATTAGTGGTGGATTGATTCCAAATCAAGATTCTCCACAGAGATCAGGGGTAATATCAAACGAAGAAGGTTTCGTAAATAAAATGCACGATATTAGAAGCATATTTAATTATTTGCATTATGAATTTGCAAGAGATTCAGAAGGGTTAATTAAACCAGTTTTGAAACCAATAAAAGGAAAAGTAAGCCTATCAAGAATTGTTGTTGATTATCTTGAATCAAAACTGAAAACTATTAAAAAAGAACAAGCTCATGGTCATGAAATTATATTTGAATGGAAAGAATGGCATAGATGCATGGATGAAACTGATTACAAGAGACTACACGACCATTGCGTTGAAATTATGTCAGATAATTATACTAGAATTTCTAGCGGAGAATTATCAAAAGAAATAAAAGATTTGCTAGATGATCTTTTTACGAGAATGATGCATCTAGATTTTGGATCAGGAACATTTAAACAAAGAAGAACTCCTGTATATTATGATTGCAGAAAAATTAAACATATTATAAATCGATTTTATTCTGGTGTAATGTATATTACTTCAGCCAGTACTTCTGATGAAGGTCGAGAAGAAGGTCGAGAAGAAGATCGAGAAGAAGGTAGAAAACATGACTTAGCCAACAGGGCTGAATATCGAAAAAAAGTTCGTGAATCTGATGATGAACCACACAACAGACTGCAATTACACAGGGCTTTAACAAATGCATATTTGCCAAAATTTTCTGGTCCAGATGCTAGATCATCAGCAGAATTATGTGCTTCTTCTTTCATGCGTACTACTTTGTCTAGTGGACAAGATGTTGAAGCTGCTATAAGAGCAGAAATAACCAGATTGTCTGATGCATCAGCAGAAGCAAACTGTGCTATTGCAAGCATTAGAGCGGATTTTAAACGAGCATATGAAATTATTAATTCAATTAGATCAAATATGAAAAAACATGTTACACAAGACGAGATGAATGTGCTTGGAAAATTTACTAGCGAAGAAAGTACTCACTTTAACAGAAACATATCAAATCTTGTAGAATATCTAAAAAGAAGAACAAATACATTTATTGGTTTGTTGAATGCTATTAAATCATACACAATAAAAACTTCTGCTGGTCTGACAGAAGTAAGAAATCATATGGAAGCTTTAGAAAATATGCCTTACAGCGCAATTATTTTATCTGATTCTGTTCGTGATCAAATTAATAAGACTTTAGGTATGAAAGCAAAAATGAGCAGATTGCCCGAAATTAGAGTCTACTTGCAATCCATTATTGCTTAGAAAAATTTGGTTGTAGTTTTGATGGAATGCAATCTACAAAATAACCTTTTTCATTTTGTGAAATATTAATAATTTGCCACCATCTTTTTTGCATGTCTTGTGGATAAAGTATAGTATCAAGAGAAAAATCTTCATAAGTTGTAAAAAGTTTCATATTTAAATCTTGCAAATCTAAAATAATTATTTCAACAGTAAAAGTATCTGAATATGTAATTTTTTTATTTATATCACCATAAAGATCATCAACTTTTTCTTTTACTTTTGCAATTAAACAATGTGCAATTGTTTTTCTGAATTTTGATTTTGTTTCTTTTTTTACTTCTGGTTCTGGTTGTATGATAACTTCTGGTTTATTTATTTCTTGTGGAATAATTGGTTTTTCTTCGGGTTTTTCTTCTATTTTTACTTCTTCTTGGTGAACTATCTCTTTCTCTGGTTTTTTAGTCGTTAAATCCAAAACATTATTATAATGTGATTTTTCTTCATTTAAGAATAAATACTTAGACAAAAGGTGCATATTGTGGGTTTTATAGTTTTTCCATAAATCTTGTTGCATCATTAGTTTATTTGGTCCTGAAAATTTATAAACAGAACCATCTTTTTTAAAAATAGTCATGACTATAATAATATATAACATAAACTTTTAATTAGGAGAAACAAATGGCTCTAGTTGTTCCAAATGTCGGTGAAGTGAAACTTTTAAGTTACATGCTGAATGTTATTGCGCCACCAAATACAGTTTTGCATCTTTTCTCAAATAACTACACACCTGATGCTAATGCTACAACTGCTAGCGTTACAGAAGTTGCTGCTTCTGGTTATGCTGCTGTCACCTTGACATCAGCCACATGGACAGTAACCACAAGTTCTGGTGTTGCAACAGCTTCTTATCCAGAAATTACCTTTACATTTAGCACAAGTGCTACTGTTTATGGTTATTATGTTACAGATACTTCAAGCAATTTGCTTTGGCTTGAAAGATTTACTGCTGCACCTTTCCAGCTACCAACTTCTGGTGGTCAGATTTTGATTACATCAACAATCTCTCTCAATAGCTGTGCATAACGCATACAAAGGAATGTATGACTATTTACAAGTCCAATGGTCAGCCATATAATTCTGTTGGTTCTTTACAGCAGTTTGATGATAGTTCTCCAGATAGGGATTTGTTTAATCAATGGGATGAAGAATCTATAAGACTTGGTGGCAGTCCTCTGTTTTACTATGAATTGTTTATTGATGTAAACAACATTGATCCTTTGTATGTGGAAAGTAGAGCCAAAATTTATAGCAAAAATCCAGTACAACTTTGGTGTGTTTACGAACCAATTGCTTCACAAAACATGCAGACTGCTTTCGGTATTGACAGTCCAGATGAAATGACTTTTGAGCTTAATTACAAGGCTGTTTTAAGAGATCTTGGTTATGCTCCAAAAATAGGAAGTAGATTAAAAACTCCATTCTTAAACGAAGATTGGGTCATTATTGAAAGAAAGCTAGGAGAATTTAAAAAATATAACGCTCTTAGATTGCAACTTATTTGTCAACGATTCCAAGAAGATGATGTTTCTGGTTCTGCAACAGGTGAAAATCAAGCAGCGGATTATAAAATTGTGTAAAATTTGCTAAATAATCAAAAGGGGAAAAAACATGAAAACATTTTATGAAATGTATCAAATTCTTCAAGCTAAAAAACTTTTTGAACAAGATGCTGCTGCCGGTGGGGATATGGGTGCTGCTGGTGGAATGGGTGCAGGTGCTGCCCCTTCTGGCGGTGTAGACTTTAGCGGTGGTGATTCTGGTGCATCTGCTGGTGGCATGAAAGATGTATCTGGTCAAGTTCCTGCTGATCAAAAAAACGCAATGTCTGATATGGATATGGGTGGAGAAGATGATTCTCAACTTTCAGAACCAGTAGGAACTCCTTCAAAGAGTGAACAAAAAGAGTCAATTGCTAACATTAAAGGTTTACTTGAAGATGTGCTTGCTGCCACTAAAGGTGGCGAAGCATTAGACGATACTGCTATGCAAAAACTCAAACAAGCAGTTGATGAAATTGGTAAGTTCCATGATGGAATGGAAGATGAAGGTGAAGAAGACGAAGAGCCAGAAGGAAGCGAAGGAGAAGGAGAAGGAGAAGCTGGTGGCGGTGAAATGCCTGACATGGGTGGAACAGATCAAGACGCACCAGAAGCTTCAGGTGGTGACATGAATCTTAATTTAGATGCTGGATCTGCTCCTGCTGGAGGTGGTAATGCTCAAACTCCACAAATGAATTTTGGAATGTAAAATTAATTTAAAGTTAATTAAAATAAGTCCCGTTTATCGGGACTTATTTTTTTTGCTTTTATATCCAATAAGTCTGAGTTTTCTTTTTATTTCAGTTTTCTCTGGCCCGTTCTTAAATTGAGAAAGAAACTTATCAACTCCTTCAACACCATGTTTTTCAAATATCATTTTAATTTGTTTATACTTATCATCAAATTCTTTTCCATTTGAATCTTTCCAAGTGTTTTTTGTAAATTTTCTTCTGTTGTTAAAAATTAAATTATTTCTTTCTGATCTTTGCTTTTCTGTTTCAGGAGACATTTTTTCAATTACATAATTCACTTTTCTTGGCAAAATTAAAAGTTGAGCATAAGGTTTATCTTTTTGAAAAACATGTGTATGACCTTCTGGTGGTGCTTTAAAAACAACAAAAAAAATACTTGACCACCATTCTGCTTGTATATGTCCCGGAACAACCCAAGGTGTGCTATAAGTTGGGTCTGTATAAAAACTTGGGTGTGGCTCAAGACGCATTACATGATCTTTTGGTACTTTTATATCAAGTGATGATGTCATGCCATAATGATCAGCAGCAAACGCTCCAAACGGCGGGATATCATCATATCTCACACCTTGCAAATCTTCATTTGCCCAATCACCTTCAAATAAAATTTTTCCATTTTTTTTAGTCACATATGTGGTTGTATCAAAATTATAAAGAAGTTCAACACCATATGTGCTACCTTCAACAAACGGTATACAATGCAATGGTTTAGCAACACTTCCATTTGTGTGGTCTGTTGTATCACCAGCCCAACCGGGAATGTGAATAGCGCATCTTTGTGGTGCTAAACACTTCCCGTAAGTTCTGTACTGTAGTACATGTTTTACGCCATATCTGCTGCTCATGAATTAATATAGACAAAATAATTTGATTTAAAACTACATAAATTTATGCTACCAATTGGACCAGACCCAAACTCATACAAAAAAAATCTTCAGGACTGCCCAGACTTATCACCATTAGGTCGTTCCAACAATTCTGATGGGCCACCGGGATTTGTCTGTAACGAAAAACCTGATAATCAAAACAATATTGGAATAAATGGTGTCGAAGATTGGCTTAACGACAATTTAGTACAAAATACTGGAAATGGTGCTGCAAACAACGCAGATCCCATGCAAGCCGGTAAAATTGTTAATGATGTCGATGGAAAAATAGATGATAATACAGTTTACAGATACAGTAAGGCTTTAAGAGGAACTGATGAAGGTGTCATGGATTTGTTCCGTGATATTGTTGTCATTGATGAAGATGGAAAAGCAATCAAAGTACCAATTATTTGGGGAACACAAGAAAGAGCAGTTGCTGCTATTCTTCAACAAAATGTAAGAAAAGATGAAACATTAGTTGTTGATAGAATTAAATTGCCTATGTTAGCAATAAGCTCAACAGGATATTCTTTTGATGCAAATAGATACACTTATCATCAAGCATTAAGATATTTAAATGCTTATACTGGATCTAGCTCACCAAATAATGCGTTACCACAAAATAAATCAACAGTTTTTGGTGTTTCTAGAGGAATTCCTTTAAATGTTGAATATACTTTATATGCTTGGACTATGCAATTAGAAGATATGAATCAAATTTTAGAACAGATAGTTACAAAATTTAGTTTAGTTGCATACATAAAAGTTAGAGGAGTTTTGCAAGATGTTATTGTCAAATTGGATTCAATTGCCAACAATCTTGAAACCGAACCCGGTGATCAAGCTTTAAGGATAATTAAATTCCAATTTGGTTTAACAGCAGAAACATATGTGCCAATGCCGATCAAGCGTTATGACAGTTTGATAAAGGTGTTCAAAGGTGACATTGTTGACTCTGTTGAATTCGATTCAGTAACAAGTGTACTAGGTAGAATTAGAGAGACAGGCGCTTAACATGATTGAAATTACGAACTTAAAAAAGTTTCCTGTTCAGCTTATCATTAAGAGCAAAAAGCGAACAAAACAGTTTACAGTTCTAAATTTACCAGCGTTAGGGAAAGAAAAAAATATTTATCATCTTGAAGATGAAAGATGTACTGAATATATAGATAGAGCAGAAAAAGATGGATTAATAACAACTAGAAGAATACCTAATATTTTAAACGAAGGAGAAAAGTAAGATGGCTATCCTAACAGGTTTCCCACCAAGCAACACAATCAGTCCTTCAGTTCGCATTTCTGAAGTCGATTTGACCCTATTGTCTCCAACAACCACATTCCACAGAATTGGTCTTATTGGATTTGCAAGCAAAGGTCCAATCAATACACCAACTAGTGTTACAAGTCTTACTGACCTTGCGACCAAGTTTGGTAATCCTCATCCCGATCAAGGTGACCCCTATCTCATTTACGCTGCTCAACAAGCTCTACAGGTATCAAACGATGTTGTTATCGTTCGTGTTGCCGATGTTGATCCTACAAGTGGATCACAAGCGACCACAGCTAGCGTTGAAATCCCTGCTTCAGGTGGTCTTGTTGATATTATCGGTTCAGCTACCGGACCATACAGCTTCTCTGCCGATGGTTTCTTTTCATGGAAACTTAACGGTGTGCTAGCCAGCAAAGTCTTGGTCGTTCCCGGTGATTCAATCACTCCAATAAGCTACACAATTGATGAACTTTTTGCAGAGCTAAATTCACAATTGACTCCTTCAATTGATGGAATTGAATTCTACAAGACTTCTAGCAACACTTTGGGCTTAAGAAGCACTTGGGCTTTCGGAACTTCAGCTTCAATTGAATTGATTTCAATTCAAGATTCAATTTATGGTGGTGCTTCTAGCATTGTTGGCATGGGCACAGCAATGACTGTTGCAGAACTTCTTGGTACTGCTGATCGTTATCCCGATGATATTTACACCTCTGCCGGTACTTGGAACTTCTCCGGCATCTCAATGACAACTCTAGCAACCGCTCTTCAAGTTGTTGTTTCAGGCACAGGAAATGTGAATATTGATGATGTTGTTCAAGTTGTTAACTTGGATGCTCTTGCTGGTGGAACTTACACAACCGCTCAAGTTGTTGCTGAAATCAACAACCAAATTGGTAGTCTTCCCGGCGGATTCGTTGCTGTGGCTGTTGGAGATTATGTTCAACTTGAAACTCTCTCTTATGGCCGTGATAGCAAGTTGCTTGTTAAAGCAGACAGTACCGCAGATGTAATTCTTGGCCTTTCCAACAACGGCGTATCTGGTGCTTCTCCTTCTGTTGTATCAGGTGGTGGTTCAACAGATACAGGTGGCATTATTACTGGTAGCTCAAATAGCTCTGGTCTTGTTTCTCTTACTGTTTACGCTGATAGCCCCGGTCTTGAAGGTAATGCAACTTCAGTTATCTTCCAAAATGATTCAACAAATGGAACATTCATTGTTAAAGTATTTAACAATGGCGCTTCTGTTGAATCATGGGGTAACTTGACCAAGAATCAAGACAGTACTTTCTATGCCCCAACTTATGTGAATGCTAACTCAAACTACATTCGTATTGTTGATAATACTTCTGTAACCGCTCCTCCTGCAAATACAGTTTTGACAGGTCTAGCTCTTACAGGTGGTGGCGATGGTATTCCAGTTGATCCAGATGATCAAGACGATTTGGTAATTGGCAACCCTGTTGCAGGAACTGGTATCTACAATCTTTCTGAACCAGAACAGATTGATATTGATTTAATTGCTGCTCCCGGTCGCACAAGCACATCTGTGATCCGTGCTTTGATTAGCGTTGCTGAAACCTACAGACAAGATTGCTTGGCAATTGTTGATCCTCCATTCGGTTTGACAGTTCGTGAAATCATCGACTGGCAGAATGGTGTTCATCCACTAAACAGCGACAGATTCGATACTGATTTTGCTGCTCTATACTGGCCTTGGATTCAGATCACCGATACCTACAACAACATTCCTGTGTGGGTTCCACCATCTGGTACAGTTCTTGCAACCATTTGCTACTCTGATAACTTGTCAGCAGTTTGGTTTGCTCCCGCTGGTCTAACCCGTGGTATTTGTCAAAATGTTGCCAATGTTTACTCTCGTCCAACCTTGGCAGAAAGAGATTCAATGTATGGCAACCAAAATGCCATTAACCCAATTATCTCTTATCCAGATGTTTCTGGTTTCGTGATTTGGGGTCAAAAGACTCTACAAAGGGCACCAACTGCTCTTGATAGAATCAATGTTCGCAGAATGATGTTTTACATCGAAAAATCAATCAAGAGAATCGCAAGAAGCTTCTTGTTTGAACCAAACACCGATGCTCTCCGTGCTGCATTCGTTTCTGCTGCAACATCAGTTCTATCTGATGTCCAACAGCGTCAAGGTCTCACAGATTTCGTTATCAAGTGTGATGCAGAATTGAACACACCTGATGTAATCGACAGAAATGAATTGAGAGCGAGAATTGGTGTTGTTCCAACAAGGGCTGCTGAATTCATCTTCATTGAATTCTCTCTCAATAGAACCGGAACTAATTTTGGATGATTTTAATTAACAATATAAATTGGAGGAAAAATGGCAGTAACTAGTACAATTAATAATATGGGCATCGGCCCACTAGGTAGCGCAACTTTCAAGCGTAAATATAGATGGACCTTCCGTGTTGACAACATCGGCGGAACTGCTCTTGGTGTTGGCGGTCAATATGTGAAGGTCGCAAACCGTCCTCAGCTAGAAGTTGAAGAAACCGAAATCAACTTTCTAAATGGTAAAACATGGATTCCCGGTAAGGCAACCTTCCAACAATTGGCTGTTACTTACTATGATATCGCCAGCACCGATGCTGCCGTAAACAACCTTCTTGTTTGGGTTAACAAGGTCTATAACTTCAAGGATGGAAATAGCGAAACCATCTATGCTACCCAGAAGAACACAGCTAAAGGTGGCGATGGTTATGCTGGTAACGGTGTCCTAACCCTTCTTGATGGTGGCGGTTTTGCTCTTGAAGAGTGGAAACTTATTAACTGCTGGCCTGTTTCTATCAACTTCGGTGATCTTGACTATTCAAGCTCTGAAGAGTGTACAATTGAACTTAACTTGCGATACAGCTTCGCCAAGTACACCAACTACTGCGTACCTCTTCCAATCGAGCCAGCACCTCAAGGCGCTTGCGGAAATATTGGTGGCGCATACTAAGCCAAATTTCAAACTAAAAAAACTTCCACTCTTACTAAATAGGGGTGGAAGTTTTTTTTTACAATATAAAATAAAATGCCTCAATCAACAAATAACATGGGAATAGGGTTTGCCTCTAATCTCATTTTTAAAAGAAACTGTAGATTTATTCTCGATATTTGGGGAATTACTACCGGCAATGTTGTTGGTGCTGGTAATGAGGTGGGAAATCCAGCCGTACAAATAAATCAAGCAAACATTGGAGAAACTCTTAGAGATGGATTATCGGTTTATATTTGGGAAAAAGCAAGCAGACCTAGCTTTAGTTTTAAAGAAACAGAAGTGAATCATTTAACAGAAACTATTTATTTCCCCGGTAGACCTGATTGGAAGCCATTAAAAGTAACCTTATACGATACAATGCACAAAACTAATCCTGTTGTAGAATGGATAAGTTTCGTTTATGGAGCGACAAACAATTCTAGAAATTTTAAAACTGGCGTGTATTATGGCGGATTAGAATGGGCTTCTTTTCCAGATCCTGCTCGTAAATTCAAAAGAGATGTCACAGTTACCGCTTTAGACGGTATAGGAAATCCATTAGAACAATGGTATTATTATAATGCTTGGCCACAAGAAGTTGATTTTGGCGAACATGATATGACATCCTCAGATGTCATGCGTATTAACATGACATTGAGATATGACAGGGCTGAATGGAAGAGTTGTACTGGAACTTAGTCTTCTAATTGTCCAGCTTTAATAATATCTCTGCATTCTACAAGAAAATCATCCAATTCCTTTGGTTTCATATTAAGAATCCGACATGCACCACTTTTATTTAATCGTCCCTTTTTAGTATAGACAATTGATTCGTTTAGAAGAATAGTGTTTATTTTTTCACGAACTGCGCTATTTTCAAGCAGATTAATTAATTCGGCATTTTCAATTCCATCAAGAAATTTGTTTTTCATAATGATCTCCAAAAGTGTAAAAAAGACACAGTAAAGATTGTAACCAGAAAAATCAAATTGTCAAATGTTATTTCTTACCTAATCGTTCATTTCTTTTAGCTGGAAGTTCTCTTCCATGTTTCTGCATAAAAAAATCACAGTATTTACGCTTTAACTCAATGAAATTTTTATTGCTTCTATAAATTTGTCTTAAATGGTGTATCAAACATGTTGTAAGAAAATTGAATGCCTTGCTCCCTCTTGTTGGATCAAATCGTTCAACTCGGCTTAAACAAATATAAACACCTTCTTGTATAGCATCATCAACATCAACTGATTGATAATTAGTGAATCGAACAATATTTTGTGCAAGAATAAAAAACTCTTGTGCGAGATAATCTTGTACTTCTTTTAATTTTTTATTATTTTCTTCATATGCTTGATTATCAAAAACCAGAGATAATTTTTCTCCAACATTATTTTTATGAATTTCAAAATCAAGTTTTAAATACTCAAATTTTTTCTTTCTCTTTAAATATTTTTGAAATAATAAAATGTTATTTTCGAGTTGTTTGTTGTTTACATAATCCATGCTTTTTTAACCTTTCTAATATAAGTTAGTGAGTAAAAAATGATAAATGTAGCTGTGTACCAAAAGACCTCCACATTTATTAATCTGGAGGTAAAATGTACCGGGATAATTAAAAATTTTAGTCATCACAAAATTAAAGATTGTGTTTATATTAATGAATCAAATAAAAATAAATTAAATGAAATGAAAAAATTTTTTAAAAATGAACCATTTTTGCTTTTATTTAGTGATGAAAAATTAACAATAGATTTGCCAGAAAATATAAATCAAACTCATGTTTGTTTGGCTGTTGATAATTTTCTTATTAAGACTCAGAGAATTTATAATGTTGAAAACAAAGGTGTTGAAAAAATAATCATAAAAAGTTTAGAAGAAAATATTTTTTCATTTAATGATAAATGGAAACAAATAGATAAATCAAAAGATAAAACAAAATCATATTGTGAATTTCTTTTTGGCGAAAAAATGTCTGAAGAGCATTTATATGTTTATTTTCAAACAATAAAATTTTGGTTAAAAAATAAAGTTAATCTAGTACAAGCTGAAAATTGGATTAATATTTTGATAAAAAAATATCCATTATTTTTAGAAATTCTTGTATTAACAGGTTGTTTCTTTTATGAAGAAAACAATTTATATAAAGCTTTAATGTATTTTGAATTAGCTCAAAAAATAACTAATGATAGAAACTTATATGATTTATATCCTATGGCACCAAAGTATCATAAAACAATTCTTGAAAACATGATTAAAAACACAAAAGAATTGATTAAAAAATTTGATCCAACTCATTAACAATAACAGTTACTTGATCTTCGTATCTTGCTATTGCGATTTGTTTTCTCCCCGGAGGAAGTGATTTCATCCTAGATTCAAGATCACCAATTGAACAGTTTATAATGCTAAAATTATTTTTAGCTAACTTTTCTTTTTCTTCCTCTGGAGACATGTATTGTTTATCAGGATAATATTGAATTAATTGATCTTTTGCTTCTTTGAGTATTTTTACATAAATTGAAAAATTACATGTACAGCTTGGGTTGTTAAGAAATTTCTGTATTTCTGGCAAAAGTGATTCTGATAAAGTTTCACGAAATTTACTGTCTCGCAAAGCTTGTTTCACATCAAACAAACTGATATAAGATTTATTTTTCATTGTTCTTTGTGATGCTCCTCATAAGATGCCCACATCTGGGACACTTGTACTTTGGAAGTTGATTTTCAAAAATCTCTTTTTTAACAACTTCTTGATCAACAGCAATTTTAAAACTTTTTTGTATTTGTGATTTAATATGTTGAATTAAATTATTTGTATTTATTCCATGATATTTTTTATTACAATTTTCACAAAAAAGATTATTTTGGTTCATTCTTGCACCATTGAATTTGCTTCGATGTAAGTTAGAAAAATAGCAAAAAATGTGCTTAAGAAACTGCTTGCACATCCGCCGACAAAAATTAAAAACCAATCTGTTTCAAGAGAATATTCATGCATAAGATATCCAGTAGTGATAAAAGCTCCAGACCAAAAACCAGCACATTGATAACAATTTAAAGCTTTAAACAAAAAGCTAGGTGTGAAAGGTTCAATAAAATCTTTCACTTTCTTTGATATTTCACTTTCAACAATAATATGGGTCATCCCAACACAGCCAAAAATCCACATGACAAGTTCAAGCATCTGTTTCTCCTGCGTGAATGGTTACGCCAATAGTGTCTTTATTCCTTGTAATAGCGATGTCGTTAATATTTTTATGTAAAGGTAATTCAAATTCAATATTTTCTAAATCAGATCTATAATGTATTATTTTGTTCAAATCAATTTCTAAAAAATAAATTTCAGTTTGAAGTATTTCTGAAATGATTCTTTTTTCTTCATCATTTATTTCATCTATAAATTGAAGAATTGATCTTGTTCCCAATGCTCTTAAAAAAGGCATTGTTTTACTTAATTTCCAAGAATCAAACAAATGCTTGTGCCTTGTTAACAAATTTACTATTTTTTCGTTCTCAAAAATAATACTTTCTATGTTCCCCAAGCTAATTGTTAACATATTTTAAATGTAGTTTGTTATAAGAAAATTTTTTTTTACTGTATTAAATTATCAATAAGTGTTTATGACACATACTTTATAGAGGAAAACCATGTCAGACGAAATTTATCGACCACAGCGTCCCAATTCAAACAACGAACCACCTGTCGATTTGCCAGAACATCATCCACTTCGGCAACAATCAAATCAGTCTAATCCAATGAGTGATGGTCCTGTAAAGATTACAGGTAATATTCCACCACAATTTAGAAACGCTCTTGGGGCAGGCATGGGAGATATGCCACAAGCGCAACCACAAGCTCCAGTTGCTGGCTATTCTCCACAAGGATTTCAACAAAATACTGAACTTGCACTTTTGTTGCAAAATCTACGAAATCAAAGTTCAAATTTTGAAGAGGTTCTGCTTCCTAGTAGAGGCCGTTTCTATGATGGAACAGATGGTCCTGTCGATGGTAAGATTCATATTCGCCCTATGACCGGCGAAGAAGAACAAATTCTCGCCACGCCCCGATTTGTTAAGAAGGGCATTGCAATTAATATGATTTTCAGCAAATGCATTAAAGAAGCGATTAAGCCAGAAAATCTTCTTACTGCTGATCGTACTTTCCTTCTTATTTATCTTCGTGGTATTTCTTATGGTTCTGACTACGAAGTTCAAGTAAAGTGCCCAGAAACAGATCGTACTTTCCAAACATCAATTGACCTTGATTCAATTCCAGTTGATAGATGCCCAGATACATTTTCAACAAATGATCTCATGGGTGTTCTGCCAAAGTCTGGTCTTAAATTTAGTTACCGTCTATCAAAGGGTCGTGATGAAAACGAACTACAAGAATATCGTGAACGCCGATTGAAAGCTTTCGGTGATTCTGCTGCTGATGATACGCTTCTATTCCGTACCGCTCAACTTATCAACAATATTGAGAGCATTACAGAAAAAGAAGAAATCAAGGTTATTCTTAAGAATTTGCCAATTCAAGATGTAAGTTATCTCAGAAATCTTGTTAATGAACCTCCTTTTGGTGTTGATACCAAAGTTGCTATTGTAAGTCCTTATAACAATGAAGAATTTGAAATTGATTTGCCACTTGAAGCAAATTTTTTCTTCCCCCGGAGCAAGAAGGGAGTGAAAGCCCAAGTATAGCGTTGTGGCGAAATCTCATGGATGAGATTTTCTTCTTCATATATCACATGCATATGGATCGATTCTCAGCTATGAGACTTGAAGTCCCAGAGCGTAGATATCTTATAGACAAGTTTGTTGAACAAAAGAAAAAGGAAAAAGAAGAACACGACAAGGAAGCTCGTAAGGCAAGAGCAGCAGCTAGGTCTAGGAGATAAACATGACTACAACTAGAGAAAGATATCAAAATCCAACAGTAGGAAACACAGTTGTTCTAAGATTGTTTGTATATAATCAAAATAATTTTTCAAATGTTGATTCAATAGAAAAAGTTGATATTTATAAAGTAAATGATGGCGCTTCAATAAATGATCCAAATGCTAGAACTCTAGTTGAAAGTATTACATCTATAACACAAGATGATACAGGAAAGTATTATATTGATTTAGCCACAACATATCCACAATACACAACAGGTGTATATGTTGATGTTTGGACAATAAATTTTACAAACGATCAAGGATCAAGCGAAATTGTTAATACATTTACGCTTTATCCAGATATTTGGTATACAACACCAATTCCTGTTGTTTATGATTTTTCGTTCGTTTTTAGGCCAAATAAATTTCGTAAAGGCAGCAAACAATATATTATCTGTCAGATCACACCAAATGTGCCCCGTGGCACAGATTTACAACGATATTATGAAAATCTAATTATATCATCTGATGTGAAGATTAGCATTGTTCAAAAGTGTGGCGAATGCTTACCAGCAGAAGAAGATTTAAGAACAGTTGTTTCTGAAGCATCAACTGATTATCGTGAGAAAAACTTTGCATATTATCTTCTCGACACAACAAGTCTGGAAGTAGGTATCTACGATGTGTGGTTCACATTAAATATTGGTGACAACACATTTGTTTCTGATCGCATGAATTTGCAAATTTACAAATAGGCTAGTGAATTTTCGATCATGGCTTATAATCTGTTTGGGTCAAACCAAATAGGAGTAAGCACATGAACCGTATAGAAAAGCTAAAGTCTCATTTCGCCAAAAATCAAAATGTTTTGCTTATTGGAAATCATGGCGTAGGTAAGACTGCCATGATTCGTAGTGTTTTTGAAAGTGCCGGTTTGGTACTGGGCGAATCATATCTGTATTTCTCTGCCTCTACGCTTGATCCGTGGACGGACCTAATTGGTGTTCCCAAAGAAGTAGCAGACGAAAGTGGTAATCGGGTTCTTGATTTCGTTCGCCCTAAAGCCTTGAGCAACAGCAGCAAAGTTGAAGCAATCTTCTTTGATGAGTACAATCGTGCCCCCAAGAAGATCAGAAACGCTGTTATGGAGTTAATTCAATTCAAGTCAATTAACGGCAAGCGTTTTCCTAATCTTAAGGTTGTTTGGGCAGCAATTAATCCTTACACCGAAGAAGAAGTTTATGATGTTGAAAAACTTGATCCACCACAAAAGGATCGTTTCCACATTCATCTCCAAATTCCTTACGAATGTGACAAAGAATATTTTATTGCCAAGTTTGGCGAAGACAATGGTATCGCAGCTATTGAATGGTGGAATGATCTACCTACCGAAGTAAAGAACGAAATCTCTCCTCGACGGATGGATTATGCTCTGGAGCATTATACTACTGGTGGTGATTTGGAAGATGTGATCCCAATTTACGCTAGCAATTTGGGCAAACTCAAAAGTCTGCTTAAGTTTGGACCTGTCCAAAAGGCACTTATTAAGTTCATGAATGAAAATGATGTTAAAAGCGCAAAGGCTTTTATTTCAAATGAAAACAATTATGAACAAGCTAAAAAGTATATTAGAGCAAACGAAGAAATGTGCAAATATTATTTGCCATTAATTAACAATGAAAAGATCGGTTTACTTATGAGTGAACCAGAAAGTGAAATAATTAAGAATACTGTGTTCAATCATGTCAGAAATAGTCGTTCTGGTGTAGATAAACAACCAGATATTACTAAAAAGTATGATAATCTCTTGCAAAATATTATTAATGCATGTGCTGACAAGAAATTAATTGGTCAAATCGGTGCTGTCTATGATGGAATTGCAAAGGAAAAGTTGATAAGCACAGGAACTGCCACCACAACGAATTGGTCTGATCAATGTTCTGATATTGTGGGAACAATGAAAAAAGATGAATTGTATGCGAAATTAGAATTATTATTAAATGGTAATTTCTTGCATAATCTTCCTGAAGCTGAAGCTTCTAAGTATTGTGCTTTTCTTCACATGTATGTGATTTCAAGTTTTTCTACAAAGCTTACAAAAATGAATAGTGAAAATTTCGCAGAAATTTATAATAGATTCATGAATAGCATTCCCATGCCAAACAGAAGTTGTTTCGTTAACGATGACATCTTTAAGGCTAAAATCTCTAAGATGGGTCTGGGAATGAATAGTCTTGGTATCTTAGAATAATAAGGAGCAAAGGAATGGCTAGCAGTATCGATAAAGAATGGCAAAAGCTGGGTAGTCTCCTTGAAGTACACCATGCGTTGTTTTACAAGTTCTGGCAACTTGGCAAACCCAGCTTTACAAATTCAATCGATACTGCTGCCATTCTTTTTGACAAAGAAGGAAACTTTGTAAACTTTCTTTTCAATGAAAAATTTTGGGATTCTTGTGATGAATACAAAAAACTATTTGTTATTTGTCATGAGTGCTTGCATGTCATTTTGAATCATGGTTCAAGATTCAAAGATTGCAAAGAATTTGGAATCGCTAATGTCGCACAAGACATTGCAATTAATCATCTTCTTGTTGATGGGTTTGGATTTGTAAAAGAACAAATTGAAGATTGGGAAAAATATTGTTGGGTAGATACTGTTTTCAAAAACAAAAAAGTCTTTGGTTTACCTTATCCAACTGATGAGAGTTCTGAATTTTATTACAACAATCTTCTTAAAGAACAAGAAAAGAAGAAAAACAATTCGGGCCAAGGGTCTGGACAAGGTTCTAAAGGTGAAGAAGAATCGGATCAAGGTTCCTCTGGCAATTCTGGTGAACAATCTGATTTGCCAAAAACTGTGGATGATCATTCGACATGGAACGAAGGTAAAGATGATCTTGAAATGATTGAAAAGGTGATGGATAGCCTTTCACCAGAAGAAATTGAATCATTGACTGAAAAACTTAAAAATCAAGTTGAGAAGGCTCTCAAGGCTGGAACTGCTCCTCTTTGTATGCCTTTTCTTGTTAAGAGACCAGCTAAGATCGTTCCCAAAAAGAAATGGGAAACTGTTATTAAGAAATGGGAATCGATGGTAACAAAAATCGAGGAACATGAATGCGAACAATGGATTCGCAAGCCTCGACGCATGTCTTGCATTAGTACAGATATGTTCATTCCTTCTGATGAAGAAGTAGAAGATATTACTCGTAAAAAAGATAAAATTAATGTTTTCTTTTTCTTGGATACTTCTGGAAGCTGTTTTCATCTTGCTGAAAGGTTTTTCAAAGCTGCTTTAACTCTCAATCCAAAAAAATTCAATATTCGTTTGTTCTGTTTTGATCATGCAGTTGTTGAAACAGATATTAAAGGTCAACAACTTTATGGTGGTGGTGGAACTTCGTTTTCAGCAATTGAAAACAAAATCCAAGAAATTATTAAGAAGAGTGGAGAAAAGTATCCACACGCTGTGTTCTTAATTACGGATGGTTATGGAAACAAAGTCGTTCCTCAATTCCCAAAGCGTTGGCATTGGTTTTTGTCAGAAAACTATACTAATTTAATTCCAAAAGAAAGTCAGAAATATATGCTTAAGGATTTTGAATAAAGCATCTATCATCTAACTTAAGGAAATCTTCAAGTGCTACAATTACCCAATTTCTATAAATAAGTTGATACTTAAAATCAATGAATAGATCATCTTGCTTAAATGCTGCTAATATTTCTTTTCTATCTTTTTTCCAGATAACAACTGGTTTTTTATTGAGTCTGTCTCCATCTTCTTCTGCTTGAGTAAGAAATTCGTCAAACCTTTTATTTCCTTTAAAAAAGGTGTGCAAGTCAATATCTGAATAACCACCTTTACATTCAAAAACCCACAAAAAACCTTGTGGGCAACAAATATCTCCTGTTAATGTCTGCTTGGCATGTTCAGGCAAGTTAGCAACTTGACCCCATCTATTGCCAGAACCAATAGATCTGCTAAAACCTTGACCAAACCTTTCAGTTAGTCTCTTAACTATTTCTCTTTCAAATCTTTTTCCTTTTGTACAACCATTTCTTTTTTTAGGTTTTTTTGATGATCCAAGATCATCAACTTCACAATCATTAAATTCCATGTTACCTCAAATAATCTAAAATAATTTTTTGATGAAGTTTCAACTGATATGATGATATTTTTAAATTTTCATCGGATAATTTAATTTTTGTAACACAATCAGGCTCCATCTTATAAAGTTTAATATCATCAATATTTATGCTCTTTGGAAATACATTTAGCAATGATGTAAAAATAATTTGGTCTGTTGATGCAAAGAATACTTGATTTAATTGTTTTGTTAAATCAAAATACCACAAGGATCTGTGTACATTACGAAGCAAGTATAGAGTTCTATCATTGTCAGTTGCCTCTCCAACAGCGAGAGCATATTGACTTGCAGGACACAATCCTGCAAAATGTGTCAAAGCCTCTAATATTAAATCAGCGTTGTCTTCTGAACTTTCACAATATTTTTTTTCAATATGTCTGAGAATTACTTCAGAATCACACTTTCCTATTGGATTATACACTTTTGCAAGTTTTAAATATTCTTCCTGATCTATTCTTCCGTTATGAATTACAGCAAGGTTTGAGCAATCTGAAACAAATGGATGATTGTTAAGATTATCTTCTGATCCTCCAACGCCAACACTAGTTTGCCTACAATGACCGAGCAACAAATTAATATCTAAATTATTTAATTCAATATAATCCTCATAATTAATTAAAACTTCTGAAGGAACTCCATCTTTGAATGTAATAACATTATTTTCACAATCTACAGCATATATGCCAGATGCATCAACTCCACGAACTTGTGTGTTTATAAATAGATTTGTAAACAATTCAAATGAAACTATAGGATCTTTTGATTTACCTATGAATCCTGCTAATCCGCACATAAATTACAAACCTAGGTTGTCTGGCATCTGTGTTACAGGAGCCGTGGAAGGAGCAGCAAATCCTGATGCCGGTTCCGCTGCTGCTTCTGGATTGGCAGGAGCGGTTGTTTTCTCTTCTGATCCAGCTTCTGGTTGGCTAGAAGGAGAAATTGTATTGAAAGGCACTCCCATCTTTTTCAACATGCCTTCAATTTCATTTTGTATTGACTTTAGTACTTCTTCTGTGTTATCGTTTTCATCAATTGCTTTAGCCAAAGCTACTGCACATCTTTGTAGCTTTTTAAGCCACTTTTTGTTCTCATCTCCCCAATGACCCTGAAGAATGCCTCTGCATTTATTCACAATAATTTGAGAAAATCTAACAAGATTTCTTGTACCAATCTTTTCTACTTCATCATTTAAATCTTGAACAGAGTTTAAAACATCACCAATCTCTTGTGCTAGATAAACTTTGTTTTCATTCAAAAGAAAAGATTTAAAATTAAAATCGTCCATACAATTTATTTAGTTATCATTTCACAGAAATTTTACTTTCAATATGCTCTAATACTTGTTCAAGTCTATTATTATCGTTATTCAAAACATTGATATCCATTAAAATTGTTCTAAAATATGTTTGAATATCTTCTAGCATATCTTCTTCTAATTTTTTACTTTGTTCATGATTATGAAATCTACCGCTTTCGTTAAAATCAAAATTATTATTTAGTTTACAGAAAAAGTTTACAGATTCATATTTTAGATCAAAATATCTCGCTAATGATTGTAATCCTTTCATCAATTTTGCATCTTTAAGAATTCCATAAAATGCATTTAAATAAACAGGAGAATCAGTAATAACAACATCAACTTTGTTTCTTGACAATAAAGTGTCTTCACGATTCATTTGAGAAGCAAATAAATAAATTTGATCACAAGAAACGATGGGCCTATTCAGATAGGCCCATTCTCTTGCCAATTCATTAACCAACTCACAATTAATACCTTTTTTCTTAAGATGACAAAATAATTCAGCAGCTAATGTGCTTTTTCCACTACCCGGAGGTCCATAAAAGCAAACTCGCAACATATGTCACCTCAAAATGGATTACATCCATTCGGGCCTGAACAAGCGATTGTTTCCGCAAGCTTAGTATTGTCTTCCTCTTCAATTAAATATTCATAATTAACTTCAACATGGCTTCTCTTTAAATCATGCCAAAGCTTAGTGTTATTGACATCTTTCAACATATATGTCAATTCTTTTACATCATTTTTCAAATATCGTTCGGCAAATTGCTTTGCTCTACGAACCCAATCGGTTCGTAAATTAAACTTACGATAATTATCTTGCAATTCATTCAATGTTCTATCACAGAACTTTTCAGGCGCAACAGGTGCTTTAATTTCGTAATAACCAAGCAAAGCATCACATGCTTGCCACAAATTGTCGTCAAATGCATGTAAAGCGTCTACAATCAAACCTGAAGCAAACAAAGAGCCATGTCCGTATTTTTCTAATACTTCATTTGATTCCATAACTTTGGTAAATGGAGCTTGATTATAATCAAGATCTCCTGTATTGCCTAGCAAAGAAATACCAGCAAAAGATTCTCTGTTGTCATAAATAAACTTTTCTACATCTGACCATTCAGTAGGTCCAACATTGATTGTATTTGAAACATTATGTGACAGCCAAGGAGCAGCACAAAGTTCTTTTACTTTGCCAGACTCAATCCAATTTTCTTGAGTTAGTTTAACATACTCAAGAAGTCTAACAGCATCAACATTACTCTTTATTAATGCATTTTGTGGAACTTCACACATGAAAGTAATAACATCATCAGTCTTGTTGGCTGACCATACAGATGCTTCAACTGCATCTGGATTATAGTTTTTATACAACTGGACAGGTGCTTCCATGTTGTTTGCTTGCACTCTCCTGAAATATCGATAGGCATGATGTGGATGAATGCCACTAGATGTTTCAAGAATGCAAGAAGTGCTTCCTGCTGGCTTTACAGTTGTTGTTCTTGCTGCTTGATTAATGCCAAGTTTTTCAGCAAGATTAACATTTGTTTCAATCACCAATTGAGCCATTTCACGCTGAATAGCTGGGTCAAAGCAAATATGTGGATTATCCATCATTCCTGTGATTGATACTCCAAGCAATGCTTCTCTACGGGTAATATTTTCACTTACTTTTCCCAAATAATCAAAATCAGTATAACCAGCTTGCAAAGTTCCAATGATTGATGCAGCCTTTGCAGCAATTGCAAATTGTTCTTTGTCTACAAGCTTACTTCCATTAATTTCTGACAAATTGCAGAATTGGAAACCAGAGTCTCCTGCTCTGTCATATCCTCGTAGCCCGATCTCGTTACATGGATTAAATAACTGCTCGTTTTCACAGTCTGTCCACACGATCCCCGGTTCACCAAATTGCTTTGCTGATTCAAACAATTTGTGATATTCTTCTGCTGTAGTTGTTCTTCTATCAAGCAAAACACTATTGTTGCTTCTTGCTCTTTGAGGATTAGTGTAATACCAATCTCCAGTTTTTGCTGTCATCATTTCCATATCATCTTTGGAAAACAGTACAATGACAGCAGAACGACGAATTCCACCAGAAATAACGCAATCTGATGCGTGGAGTAAACAATCCATCGCATCAATAGGACGAAGCCTACGCTGATTGTTAATTAAGCATTTATCAAGAACTTGTCTGCATTTTTCCAAACTGTTCTTAAGCGGATCAGGTCCGGGTGCTTTTCCGACACCATATGATAAAGATGAACCTTTTGGACGAATTTTGCTGAAATCAAATTCAACTCGTTTTCCATAATATGCATTGAATTCTTCATGTGGCATATAAGATGCCATCAAGACTCCAAAAGCATCAGACCAACCTTCAATACTATCTTCAATTACGAAAGTTTTTCCACCTTCAAAATCAGATGGTTTTTCAAGTCCTTCATGGAAATTTGGTAGTTTATCAATGTGGTTTTTTGTTACGCTTACGCCTACACCTACACCACAAAGTAACAACCATGTTGCTTCTTGGAAAAAGCGCACACGATCACAATATCCTGCTGAACAATTGTATAGTCTAGCGTTTTTCTTAAGAATTGGTAAGCCGCCGAATTGTAAAGCTCTTTGAGAACCCAAAACTAGTTTTTTATGTACATGGTCAAAAGCAAAATCAATTTCTTCTTTTGCCATTGGATATTTGTTTAAATGCATTTGTTTGACTCTTTCCACAGCTTCGTGGAAAGTTTCACGCCTTTTAAGATCTTTATTGTATCTTGCATATCGAGAAACAAATGTATAGTCAGCTAAAGCCTTAAGAGTCATGAGTCCCCCAATAGTCAATTTTTATGCGCTTGAGAAAATTATGTATTCAGTACCTTAGCAATCTTGAATAAAAAAATCAAGAAAAATTATT
>JACCDP010318178.1_pt1 | contig 36483 bp, 52 predicted proteins | sample 7445841 | NCBI WGS metagenome assembly JACCDP01 (sample SAMN15323441, study PRJNA562643) | freshwater metagenome | isolation source: river surface water | place: USA:Blue River Watershed | collected 2017-08-17 | reverse complement strand
CACGCGCGCAGATTTTCACGGGAAATAGGACAGGGTTATCTAGTTAATATGGGTAGTTTTGAAAAATGAAGATACGTGACCGAATCAAAGAACTGAGACGCGTGAAAAGTTCGGAGCTTTTGCCAAATCCAAAAAATTGGCGAACGCATCCGAAAGCGCAGCAAGACGCGCTCAAAGGTATTTTGGCAGAAGTTGGTTTTGCTGACGCGCTTCTTGCGCGTGAGCTTGATGACGGTTCATTGATGTTGATTGATGGACACCTTCGCGCCGAAACAACAGGAGACCAAGAGGTTCCTGTTTTGATTTTGGATGTTGACGAAAAAGAATCTGACAAGCTTCTTGCAACTTTTGATCCGCTTGCATCGCTTGCCGAATGCGACAAGGAAGCGCTTGATAATCTTTTGCGCGAAGTGGACACCGGAAGCGAAGCGCTTCAAAAAATGCTTTCAGAACTTGCCGAATCGAATGGCTTGTATCTGGAAGAAAAAGAAATACAAGAAGACGAAGTTCCAGAAATTGCCGAGGAAGCAATAACAAAGCCTGGCAACCTATGGATTCTTGGAGAACACCGGTTGCTGTGTGGCGATTCGACGAAGGCGGAAGATGTTGCGCGGCTGATGGATTATGAACTTTGCAAGTTAGTTGTGACAGACCCTCCTTACGGGGTCTCTTACGCAGACAAGAACGCTTTTTTAAACGCTATTGATGAAGGAAATAGGAATCAAACGCCTATTGTAAACGATCATCTTGAAAAATCAGATGCCCAGAAATTATGGAAAGAAGCTTTTACGCATATGGGCAATGCAATGGATGCAGGAGCGTGCGTGTACTGCTTTATGCCGCAGGGCGGAGACCAGATGATGATGATGATGATGATGATGCAGGGCGCTGGCATTGAGCCGCGACACGAACTCATATGGCTGAAAAATAATCATGTTCTTGGAAGAACCGACTACGCATATAAACATGAGCCAATAATGTACGCGTGGAAGAATGGCGGCCATAAGTTCTACGGAGATTTTCAAACGAGCATCTTGGAGTTTTCGCGTCCGTCATCTAGCAAGCTTCATCCAACGATGAAGCCAGTAGAACTGATTTGCAAGTTGATCGAAAACAGCAGTAAGTCAGGAGAATTGCTGTATGACCCGTTCCTCGGTTCCGGCACCACGCTGATTGCCGCCGAGCAACTTGGCCGCAAGTGTTACGGCATGGAAATTAGTCCGCAATATTGTGACGTCATTGTTAAGCGTTGGAAAAATTTGACTGGCAAAAAGGCAACCTTGGAGGCCAAGTCATGAGCGGAACTAAAAGAAGCGGTGGAAGACCGACGCCAACAAAGATTTTAAAATTACGCGGTTCATGGCGCGCTAAGAAGCGCACGAATGAACCAGAGCCGGAAATTGAAAAACCAGTAGCGCCAGAATATTTGAATGAACAAGAAAAGAAAATATTTGAAGAACAAGCGGAAACACTTTACGCGCTTGGAATGATTACAAGAATTGACGCTTCGGTTCTAGCGCGCTACGCGGCTTTAACCTTGCAATGGCGCGAAGCGCACCGCCAGCTTGTTGAAGGCGTTGCAACTCACATGGCGCTTAAAGATGAAAATCAAAAAGTAAAACATTTTATGCCGACGCCGCCTTATCAAGTTTTCAATAAGGCGCATGAAGCTTTGTTGAAAATAGAACAAGAGTTCGGACTTACGCCAGCGGCAAGGCCAAGGATTCAGGTTAACAAAAAAAGCGACCCAATTGATTCTCTGCTGGAGGGTCTTGCATGAGCAAGGCCAAAGCAAAGGCTAGCAGCGAAATTGTGAACTTTTTTAAAAACCATTTGCGTCATACCAAAGGCGAGTGGAGCGGGCAACCGTTTAAGCTTCAACATTGGCAGGAACAGTTCCTGCGTGATCTTTTTGACACCGTGGATAAAAACGGATTGAGAAAATATAGAACCGCTTATCTCGAAGTTCCTAGAAAAATGGGCAAGTCTACGCTTGCCGCCGGTGTTGCGTTGTATCTTCTTTTGCTCGACGGCGAAATGGGCGCGGAAATTTATAGCGCCGCCGCTGATAAAGAACAAGCTTCCATCGTGTTCAATCAAGCGGTTCAAATGATTGAACAAAACGAAAAGCTTTCCAAGATATTAAAGATTTACAAAAACAAGACTATTGTGATGGAATCGACCGGAAGCGTTTACAGAAGCCTCAGCGCGGAAGCTTATTCCAAGCATGGCTTGAACGCTCACGGAATTATTTTTGATGAAGTTCATGCGCAACCCAACCGCGAGTTGTGGGATGTTTTAACAACATCTACTGGCGCAAGAAGGCAACCATTGACTCTTGCGATAACAACGGCAGGTTGGGATAGGCAAAGTCTTTGCTGGGAATTGCACGAATACGCTCGGCAAGTTAATGACGGAGTTGTTAAGGATGATTCTTTTATCGGTAGAATTTATACAAGTGACGGCGATTGGAAAGAAGAAAAGACTTGGAAGCAAGCCAACCCAAATTATGGAATAACAGTAAAGCGCGACTACTTTGAAAAGTGCGTCGTGGAAGCGTTGGCAAATCCGAGCAAGGAAAACGTTTTTAGAAATCTGCATCTTAACCAATGGACGCAACAGGAAACTCGTTGGCTAGGTCTTGAGCGCTGGGACGCCTGCCAGCGTGAATTTCCAGACCTCAGCGGAAGGCGCTGTTTTGCTGGCTTAGATTTAAGTTCAACCTTGGATTTAACTTCCTTGGTGCTTTTGTTTCCACCGCTTGAGGAAGACGAACCGTACTGGGTTCTTCCGTTCGTGTTTGCACCGGAAGACGCGGCGCGCGAGCGCGAGCGCAGCAATCGCCAGCGCCTTGATATCTGGATTCGTGAAGGCTTGATCGTTACTTCGCCTGGGCGCGTTCTCGATTACCAAGTGGTCATTGATAAAGTCGATGAGCTTGCCAGCAAATACGACATCGCAGAAATTGCGGTAGATCGCTGGAATATTAATCAAGCGGTCAAGCGCCTCGAGGCCATTGGCAAGGAACACGGTCGGGAAGAATGGCTTGTTGGATTTTCGCAAAACTTTTCCGCAATGTCTGCACCAATCAAAGAACTAGAAACCATGGTCGTCGGTGGCAACCGCATCGCGCACGACGGCAACCCGGTTCTTCGTTGGATGTTCGGAAACGTCCAGGTTGTCCGCGACGATGCAGGCAACGTGAAATTCACCAAGAGCAAATCAACGGAAAAGATTGATGCCATGGTTGCCTTGACCATGGCCCTTGGCCGCGCAATGGTTGCGCCGCAGCAAGAGCAATGTGTCTACGATACGAGAGGGGTCGAATTCATATGATGCAATCCATTAGGAATTTCTTCTCTCGCGCGTTGTCCATTTCCGGCGGAAGCCTGCGCGACCCGCGCCTTAATGAAATCTTTGGTTCAAGCAGCGTTGCCGATGCTGGCGTAAGCGTCACGCCATGGACAGCGCTCAACTATTCCGCTGTGTTCGCCGCGGTTCGCATCATCTCGGAAGCGGTTTCCTCCCTACCGCTTCACCTTTACGAACGCCTCCCGAACGGAGGTAAGCGGCGGGCCAGCGGAACGCCTTTGTATTCCTTGGTTCATGATGCGCCTAACGATGAAATGGGAAGCCTTCAATGGCGCGAAGCTTCCATGGCACATCTGCTTTTGTGGGGCAATTCCTATAGCGAAATCGTGCGCGACCTAGAAGGCAACGCGGTCGAGCTTTGGCCGCTGGACCCAAGCCAGGTGAAACCAACACGCACCGCAAACGGCGATCTGTTCTATGATGTTGGCGGGAAGGTTGCGCTTCCGCGTGAAAACGTCCTGCACGTTTCCGGGCTTTCCTTTGATGGCATTTCGGGAATATCGCCCATCGCGCAGGCTCGGCAGTCGATTGGCCTTGCGCTTGCGATTGAGCAATTTGGAGCAGGCTTCTTTGGACGCGGCGCGCGTCCTGGCGGAATCTTAACTTTCCCTGGGCAACTAAGTTCCGAAGCGCGCGCCAACTTGCGCCGCAGCTTTGAAGACCTGCACAGCGGAAGCGGCAACTCACACCGCGTTGCTTTGCTCGAGCAGGGCTTGAAGTGGGAATCCATTGGCGTACCGCCGGACGATTCGCAATTCCTGCAAAGCAGGGAATTCCAAGTGATTGAGATTTGCCGCTGGTTCAATCTGCCACCGCACAAGCTGAAAGAACTGGCGAAAATGAATTACAACAGCTTGGAACAAATGAACGTTGAATTCCTGACGGACACTTTGCGCCCGTGGTTGGTGCGCTGGGAACAACAGTTAAACCGCAAGCTGTTGCGAAGGCAGGACCGCGAGCGATTCTTTTTTGAACACGCGGTAGAGGGAATTTTGCGCGGGGATCTACAAAGTAGATACACAAGCTACTCAATCGCTCGCAATTGGGGATGGTTGAGCGTTAACGAAATCCGGGAAAAGGAAAACCTTAACCCGGTGGATGGCGGCGACACGTACCTTACACCGCAAAACATGGCACCGGCAAACGGGCCATCGCCCGACCCAGCGGCAGCGCAGAGCGCTCAGCAGGTGACCAACGCGCAAGACCCCACGCTTATTCGAAGCGACCTAAGCGCGGAAAAGGAACAAGCTATATTGATCCGCCTTCTTGAAGACGCAGGCAACCGACTGCAATCCATTGAATGCAACGCGGTGAAGCGTTTCGCAAACAAGCCGAGCGAGTTCCTTGAAAAGATTGGCAAGTTTTGCGAGGAACACCGCACGCGTGTCGTGAGCGCGTACGCGCCAGTTTTGGAAGCGTTCAGCCGACGGCATGAACTGGAAGAACACGTTCAGCGTCATCTTGACGTATTCAGCAAACTTTGGGTTGAGTTCAGCGGAACGGTGACCGCATCAAAACTATCCGAGGAAGTAGAAAAGAAAATCAATTCCATCAGAGGGAATAACCATGATCAGTAAAATTGAAAAGCGCGTTTCGTGCGAGTTACGTTTGTCGTCGGACAGCAAAAAAATAATCGGCTACGCCGCCGTGTACAATCGCGCTAGTGAAGACCTTGGCGGGTTCATCGAATACGTTCGTCCTGGCGCGTTTGACCGTTCATTGAAAAGCAATCCAGACGTGCGCGCGTTGATCGACCATGACCCAAGCTTGATTCTTGGAAGAACGCTTTCTGGAACGCTGATACTAGAAAGTGATACTACCGGGTTGAAAGTGACAATCGACCCGCCGCCGACCAGTTACGCAAGCGACCTGTTAACCGTCATGCAGCGCGGCGACGTGTCGCAAATGTCGTTTGCTTTTACTTCAGCCGTTGACGACTGGAAGCTGGTCGATGGCCAGCGCACGCGAGACTTGATCGACCTCGATCTGGTCGATGTTTCGGTGGTCACTTATCCAGCGTACCCTGACACAACCGTTGCCGTTCGCGCGCTTGTCGGGATGCAGGCAGAAAAAGACGTAAAAAGGCTTCATGACGAGCTAGCAGCAAGCCGCGCTCGCGCGTTGCGGTTGCGCCGATTGTAAGCAAAACAACTTATTTTTCATTACAAAACAGATACGGGTGGGGATTTTTCCCCACCTTTTTTATTTTTATAACCAATTGAAAATTAATGACTTACGGAAATTGCAAAATATTCTTGGGATTCTTGGAATAAATAGTTCGCATCGGCGAATAGATTTATATAACATCTAGACGTCGAACGAGTGATTCGGTGAGATGTTTAAAAAAGGAGTCGCCAATGCTTGAAAAAATGAACAAAATTGCAAACAAAGCCGTAAACGGTAACTTTGTTGCCGAAATTACCGAAATCGAAAATGGTTTTCTTGTTTCCGTAAAACATTTCAAAAGTGAGGAAGACCCATGCGCAGGACAGAGCCAGGTTGTTTCCGAACTTTACAAGGTTCTTGGCGCGCTGGAACTTGAAACCGAAAACGGAAAGCGCGGCGATGTGGCACACTCTGGCGGCTGCGCGTCGGTGTTTGCTAGGAAAGAAAAAGCTGATGATTATTTGCTTGGCGGTTTCAGCGTTCGAATGACCAAATCTCAAGCAAGCAGATGGAACAGCGCAGACCTAACCGCGGAAGACATGGAAAACATTACTGTTTTTATTCCGGTTAAAAATAATCATTATAAATCCGTAAGGCTTTCGGAAATGCCAAGGAAAGATTTGGAATTTATGGAAGGTTTTGTGGCCGAACTAGATTTTCAAAAAGTTTAAGGAGTACTGAAATGAATTATATTGAAAAAGATCAAGGTGTAAATCATAAAGGGCAGGTGTTTGGTTACGACCACAAAAGGCATAACTATATTACCTGGGACTTGATTGATGGAAAAATAACAGTTGTAGACGTGGAAAATGACGAGCAAGAAGAAAGACATGGAAGTTTAAATGAGACCATGAAAGACGCCAAAAAGATTGCTGCAAAAGAAAACAAGTTTCCGAACAGTAATTTAAAACGAGCAATAATTCTTGGTTTTGAAAGGGCTTGAAAATGACGGACATTCTCACCGTCGCCCAAGCTGCCACCTTTTTGAAAGTCACGCCGCGCCGCATCCAAGCGCTGATCAGCGCTGGCGCTTTGCCTGCCGAGCGCTTTGGCCGGTCATGGATGATTCGCTTTGCTGACTTACGCGCGTATCACCCAAAGCCGCCAGGCCGACCGCCTGCAAAAGTTTAAGCTTAAAGCCAACCCGAAACGGTTGGCTTTTTTTCGTTTCATACCACGCAATTTGACAGATTTCAAATCCATGGTCGAATGTAACTAGTTCGAGGTCGCGTAGTCTTTACGCGCGATTTCCCGACAACGGGGATCGTGCGTCTTTAGATACGCTTACTAAGCATATCCGCATTGATCCTTAAGCGTTCTGCTAAAGGATTAAACACCATGTCAGAAATTGAAACATTGCGCGAAAAGCGCAACGCGGCTCTTGCCGAAGCAAAAGCCATTCACGGCAAATCAGAAGAGCGCGCTTTGACACCAGAAGAGCAAGCCGCCTTTGATGGCCTGATGGCCGAAGTTGATGACCATGAGGTTAGAATAGCAGCTCTTGAAGGCGCCGCACCACAGGCAAACGACAACGCCGACGCCGCGGTTGCTCGCTCTGCCAAGCTGGCAAAAGCCGATGAAGCTTCCAAGAAAGTTTCCGTTCGCAAGACTGCACCGATTGAAGCGCCTGCTTTTGTGCGCGACCTCAACGATAAGCAGTCAACCGAAGACAAGAAACTTGCGCTTCGCGGCTGGCTTGGTTACCACTCAATCGAAGGCATCACCGACCGCCAGCGCGAAGCAGCTCAGCGCAGCGGGCTTGACCTTCACAACAACAAGCTTTCCTTCAGGCTTGGCGGCAAAGCTCCGCGCAATATTCAGGAAGCGCGCGCGCAGTCTCTCACCGGTTCCGCCGGTGGTTATACTGTGCCGCAAGGTTTCTTGAACCAGCTCGAGGAATCTTTGCTTTCCTTCGGTGGTATGCGCGAAGTTGCTCAGGTGATTCGCACCGACAGCGGAAACGATTTGCCGATTCCGACTGTTAACGACACCGGCAACGTAGGCGCTATCCTTGCTGAAAATAGCCAGGTATCCGAGCAGGATATGACCTTCGCGCAGATCACTTTGAAGGCTTACAAATACTCTTCAAAGCTTGTGCGCGTGTCTGCTGAACTGCTGCAAGACACCGCGATTGATCTGGAATCCTTCATCGGCAACGCTTTGGGTACTAGGATTGCAAGAATCCTGAACACCCATTTCACAACTGGTGACAATTCCAGCAAGCCACAGGGCGTCGTGAATGCTGGTACTGGGGTGACCTGCGCCAGCGCATCGGCGATCACCTACGCGGAATTGTTGGATTTGCAACACAGCGTGGACCCTGCATATCGTGCAAACGCTCGCTTCATGCTGCACGATAGCACCTTGAAGGCAATTCGCAAACTGGTGGACGACCAGAACAGGCCGATCTTCCAGCAGGATATCACAGGCGCTTCGCCTGGCACCTTGTTGGGTTGGCCGATTGTGGTTAACCAGGACATTGCGAGCATCGCCGCTTCCGCCAAGGTGATCGTTGCCGGTGATTTCAGCAAGTACCTTATCCGCGACGTAACCGACTTCACTCTGTTGCGTCTGGAAGAAAGATACGCTGACTACCACCAAGTCGGCTTCGTGGGCTTCTCTCGTCATGACGGCAGGATCCTTGACGCAGGCACCGACCCGCTCAAGGTGATGGCGATGGCGGCTAGCTAACCATGAAGGTTAAATTCCTTACCTCAGTTGCTGGCCTAAATTTTGGTTACGACTGTAACCGGGTTTATGATCTGCCAGCATTTGAGGCCGAGGGTGCGATTCAAAAAGGTTGGGCGGTTTCCGTGGAAACCGCTCAGCCGAGCGCACCGGTAGAAACCAAGAAAATCGAAAAGGCAATTTCCAAGCGAGCGAAGGAAAAGCGATGATCAAAGTGATATCCGCGCCAGCGCTGGAACCGGTAACGCTTCAGGAAGTGAAACTTCATTGCCGGATTGATTCTCTTGAAGATGACGACCTTGTTAATTCGCTGATTTCCGCAGCGCGGCAGCTTATTGAAACACAAGCTGGCATTCGCCTGGTAACGCAGACGATTCAAGACGACCGCGACGAATGGCCAGATATTTGGTATCTCGAAGGACCGGTACAGTCGGTAAGTTCCATCGACTATCTAGACAGCGACGGCAATTGGCAAGAAGTTGATTTAACCGACGTGGACATTGACACCGCCGCTAATCCTGCGCGCGTTGCGCCAGGTGTTGACCTTGATTGGCCAGAAGTTTACGGCGGAATGGGCTGCGTTTCCATTACTTACGTTGCTGGGTACGGCGCGCCAAGCGCGGTTCCTGCAATCCTGAAACAGGCTATCAAACTTTTGGTAGCGCATTGGTACGCGCAGCGCGAAACGGTCAGCGCTCAGGCTATGAGCGAAGTACCTTACACCGTGGAAGCTATCGTTGGAATGTTCAAAAGGGGAATCGTCCATTGATCAAGGCCGGTGAACTTACGCAGCGGGTGAACCTTCAACGCCAGGCTGGCAACAGCGTGGACGCGTACGGGCAACCGATCAACGTTTGGGGAACTTACGCGACCGTGTGGGCCAGCGTTCGCCCGCTGTCCGGTAGAGAACAGGAAATTGGCGCGGCGCGTGGCGCCACGCTTTCGCACCGCGTGCGCATTCGTCACCGCAAAGACGTGAGCCATGGCGACAGAATCATGATGGGTTCGCGCGTTCTGGAAATCATCAGCGTTCGCAACATTGATGAAGCTTCTTGGGAACTGGAAATCGACGCCGTCGAAAGGGGTTCCTAATGCCACGCGCGGAAGTGAAAATTGATACTTCAAGCCTGAATCATTTGGTTAGCTTGATGGAAAACATCGACAAAAAAATAAGGAACCAAGGTTTAAGAAACGCGCTTAAAGTCGGAAGAAAAATATTTCTGAACGCAGCGCAAGCGCGTGTTCCAAAAAAATACAAGGTTCTTATGAAATCACTTGGTTTTCGTGAAAAGTTTAAGTTTGCAAAAGGTTTTGCATATGGCGTTATAGGTCCAAAGCGCCGCGCTGGAAGAACAATAAAAGGTCTTGAGCGCATCCCGACAAAATACGCTCATTTGGTTGAATACGGCGCAGCGCCGCACACGATTGGGCGCGGGGATATCACAAGCGACATTCTTTTACAAGCTGGCAGAAGTTACAAATCAATCGGGAAACCTCACCCAGGCGGAAGGCCAAAACCTTTTTTGCGTCCTGCGTGGGATGAAAACAAGACAGCGATTTTGGCAGCTATGGAAGCTGAACTAAAAAAGGCTTTGGAAGAGGGGTCAGCGTGAGCGCAGCAAAAGCCATGCGAGCGCGTTTGGTTTCCGATGCGACCGTTACCGGTCTGGTCGGTCAGCGCATTTACCCTGGCAAAGCGCCGCAGGATACCACGCTTCCTTACGTCGTCTATCACAGGATTTCCACGACGCGCACGCCAACGCTCGGCGGACCGACCAACGTTCCAGAAACACGAATGCAACTGGACATTCTAGCAGCAACCCAAGCAAGCGCGGAACAGGTGGCCAACGCTGTCCGCAGCAGACTCGACGGATACACCGGAACAAGTGCCAGCGTTTCGGTTCTGTCCTCGGTGGTCGAGGACGAGCAGGATTTAAGTGAGGCAATCGACGGATCAGATTCTTTGTATTACCGCGTGGTAATGGACGTTCTGATTCAGTACCGAGAATAGGAGAGCTTACCATGGCAGCGGCAGCAAGTTATGGCGCAACGATCACGATTGGCGGAACTTCAATTACAGGCGTTACTGATATCACGCCGCCATCGTACCAGCGCGGAACGATTGACGTTACGCATCTTGGTTCTAGCAACCACGCCAAGGAATATATACCCGGCTTGCTGGACGGCGCAGAAATGACCGTATCCGTAATATGCGGCGCGGGAACCGGTATCGGAACCGTTGCCGGTTATGTGGACGACTACGGCGCAAACGAAGCAAAAGCGGTTTCCATCGCGCTTGCTGATAGCGCTGGAAGCTGCTCGTTCAACGCAATCGTCACCCGTGTTTCTATGGACGCGGTCAGCGTCGGTGACAACACCGTAAAAGCAACAATCGGACTGAAACCAACCGGTCAGGTTACCTACACCCTGACATAATAAGGATTTTCAATGATCGACAAAGCAAAGTTGCTTTCCGCTAATTCCGCCTTCAAGCTTGGGGAGCTAGAACTTCCTGAGCTTGGAGGCAAAGTCTACTTGCGCGTTCTTTCATCAAGAGAACGTGACGCGCTTGAGGCAGAATTTACGGACGCAAAAAACAGTCTTTCCAAGCTGGACAACGTGCGCGCCAAATTGGTTGTTCGCGCGGTCGCAGACGAGAACGGCAAGCGCCTGTTTTCGGATGACGAAATTAACGCGGTCGGTGATCTGCCAGCGCCTTTTGTGTCAAAGATTTTTGACGCAGCGGCGCGACATAACGGCATGACATCCGACGCGGTGGAGACTGCAAGAAAAAACTAATCGAGCGACCGACCAGGCGATTTCTTTTTCGCTTGGCCGGTCACCTGAAAAAAACAGTCGGCGAGATTCTCGACACCGTGGACAGCGCCGAGTTGACGGAATGGATGGCGTATTCAACGCTTGAACCGTTCGACGGTGACCGCGCGGATATTCACGCCGCGCAGGTCTGCGCCATGATGGCAAATCAATGGCGCGGGAAAGATTCCAAGTTGTTTGAAGTCGTGGACTTTATCCCGGACTGGTACGCGGTGGCGAAGCCAAAGAAGAATGAGTTTTCAGCGTTCAAGGCGTGGCTGGTTGCAGTCGGAACACCAAGAGGCTAAGTGATGGCAAAAACAATCGGCTCACTTGCGGTTGGAATGTCCTTGTCCATCACGGACTTTGTCAAGAATCTTGACAAGGTTCAATCGGACATGAAAAAGCTTGATGTAATCACAAAGTCTTTGTCTAAGACTTTTGATGAAAGCGTTGCCGGAATCATGGGTGACGCGGTGCATAAGTTTGCAAAAGCAACAAAAATCGGTATTGAAGATTCAATTAAATTTACAAAAGAACTTCATAATTTTGGCGCACCAGCGGAAGCAGTAAAAACAGTTTTGGAAAGAACCAGTTCTGTTATTTCTAGGTTTGGGAATAAATCAAAAGAAGCTAGTACGGCGCTACTTGACATATTCAAGGCAATTGGAACAAGCGACAAGGTCGCTTTGAAAGATTTTCAATTGCTTGAGTCCATGGGCTTTAAGGCATTCAAGACACTTGCGGACGAGCTTACTAAAGTGGAAGGCAAGGCGGTTAGTGTTGATCAGGTTATGAAGCGCATTGCCAGCGGTTCCATTAGTGGGAAGCAAGCCTTCTATCTGCTTAGTTCCACAAATCAAAATAAAGAACCTGAAAAAGAGATAGAGCAGACAAAGAGCAAGGCGCGCGTTGCCTTGGAAAGTTTTGTTTCGAAGGCAAAGTCTTCCATTCTTGGCGCGGCTAAAAGCATCTTATCTTCCGTGGTAAGTCTTATAACCAATCCATTCACAGTCATTGGTGGCGCGCTGGCGAGCTACGGCGTTTACAAGATTTATGGCCGCGCTGTTGAGACGTTTGCAAAAACTGAAGAGATTATGACGCGCCTGCGCGGTCTTGCCGGTGATGTCGGCGGCGCAAAAATTGGAAGCGTGCTTGATGAAATTGCCTCACGCGGACGCCTGGCAATGGATGTGGTTGGCGGTCTTGCTACCAAGTTTGCCGCTACAGGAATGAACAGCGAAAACACAACCAATCTATTGTCTTCCTTCGCTCGCACCGCCGAAGTTGCTGGCGGGAACGCCGCCGAAATCTTCAACAAGCTTGGCGAGATTTCCCTGGCGTTGATGTCCACCGGTGAAGTGAACGCTCAGTCTTTTGCCGAACTAGCCAGCATGGGCTTACCTGTTTATGAAGCGCTGGCGCAAAGACTTTCCAAGGTTACTGGCGAAGCTATAAGCGCCGAGCGCGCCATGGCAATGCTTGCTGGCGGTCAGGTAAGCGGAACGAATGCGCTTAACGCGCTGGTCGGACTGAGTGGAAACGACAAAGTAAAAGCGCAGGCGGAAGCGCAGGCGAACACACTTTCAGGAATTTACGCACAGCTTGCAGGCGAAATTGAAGGATTCTTCTCCACCATGGGCGGCGCAATTGCGGAAGCGCTGGACCTAAAGGGATTTAATCAAAGCGTTATCGCTTTCATTCAAACATTTAAAACAAATTTTGAATCAACATTAAAACCCGCAATTCAGTCTGTTGGCGCGGCGTTGGCAGCGCTTCGCGATATTCTTTTTGTCGTGTTTGAAAACCTTGTTGGATTCTTCACGCGTTTTGGTGAGGCTGATACCGATGTTGGTTCCCGCGTTGCCAACATTCGCGGCATGATGCTGGAATTTGCTCAATCCATTATGAGTGTTTTACACGCTGTGGTTGATGTTGCTGTTCAAGCTATCAACAACGTAAAAAAAATAGCAAATCAAGGTTCTGCGGTATGGGCTGGTTTAAAAGGTGCATTTGCCGGAGGTGTCGCAGGCGGCGCGGCAGGTGGTGCGGCTGGCGCTGTATTGGGTCCAGGTGGTGGAATTACCGCTGGCCTTGGCGCAACCTATGGCGCTTTTACTGGATTTGCCGCGGCATATGGCGCAGCGCGCAAAGGCGGCGACAACACCCAAGGCATGATTGACCGCGAACAATTAAATCAAGTGTTCAAGGATATCAACGCACAAATCGGCGCTTTGGGTTCTGGAACAGCTTCCGAGTTCGTTTCAAACTTCATTAAAGGAATGCAAAACAGCTTCGAGAACAAAAAAGACAACCTTGAAAAAGCTTTATCCATCGACATGAAGGGTTTCTTTGTCAATCTTCAAAGCGGCATTGCATCCGGTGAAATTGGTTACACAACGTTTCTTTCTCAATTAGCTAACGGAACCGCTTCCGCTATTGCAATCTTCAAGCGCCAAATGGAACTCGGAAACATGAGTACCGACCAGTTCCAAGAATCCATTGGGGAACTGGAAACGCGCGCGCTCAAAGCGCTTGATATTGCGTTGAAGGAAGGCAAGATAACCAACGAGGAATACGGCGCCAGTATTGAGCGCCTTTATAAACAGCTAGATTCCCTCAAGCCGCCAGAGGATATCGTAGCGCCATTCAAAGACCCGAAGTTGCCAGAATGGATTCAACAGCTTGCAGATCAAAAAAGCCCGCTCGACACTTACAGGGAAAAATTGTCAGAACTTCAAGACGCTCTTGCCTTGCAACTTATTTCACCAGAGAAATTCGCCGAAGGCGCAACCATGCTTGCGGACGAACTCGAACGCGCCGTCGGCAGCGTGGAAGCGCTCAAGAACCCTGGCGCCTTGCTGGCGGGTTCGCGCGAAGCGTTCTCGCAAGTGCTTAAGATTCAGAATCAAGGCAGCGGTGAGAACCCGCAACAGCGCCTTGCACGCCTGGCAGAGCGCGCCAATGAACTGGCAGATCAGCAGATAAAAAAACAAGAGCAGATTCTTGCCGCAACGCTCAACAACAATCCAGTCGTTACAGCTACTTTCGGGGGTTAATCCATGGCAGTAACCGGAACCGTAGAAACATTTGAAGGCCGCAGCGCCAGCGATGATAGCAAGGCGCAAGTAACGATGAGGCGCACCTTCCTTGTGCGCACGAATAGCAATTACGACGACGCGGCCACCGTGGCGCTTGGAAATATTCCTGCCATGTTCAGCGTGCATCCGAACTACAGCAAAGCCTTTGTTGTTGGCCGAGACTTTCAACCAACGGAAGACCCGCAGCTTTGGAAAGTGGTCGTTAGTTATTCAAGCAACTTGGACACCGTAACGCCGAGCAGTTCACCGAGCGCACCGCAAACGCCGGAAGTAGCGAAGCAGCAGCAGGGAAGTTCACCAGCGGAACGCGTGGTAAATCCGTTATTGCGTCCGACCGATGTGGATTTTTCCACCGTAGACAGGCCAAAATTATTGCTTCAGGATTACCACACAACACCACTTGCGGTAGTCAATGCAATCTTTGAAAAGTTTGATCCGCCGGTTGAAACGGAACGACCGGTTTTGAATATGCATCTGGAATTTAATACGGCAACCTTTTTGGCTGCCGATTGGATGGACCGGGTAAAGACGGTGAACAACGCGGCATTCTCAGGATACCCGGCGCGTTCCATGTTTTTGGACCGGATCACAGCAAAGCGCGTCTACGAAAACGAGGTTAAATACTGGCGCATTTCGCTGGATATTGCGCTTGATAAAGAGTTATGGGATATCCTTGTTTTGAATCATAGTTATTGCGAGATTGATGCAAACACTTCCGATATCGTTCCTGCTGTGGACAAATCTGGCAAGCCGCTCCCAAACGGCGTTATTCTTGATGACGATGGTTACCGACTTGATGCAGGCGTGGAACCAACGGAAGTCAACGGCGGCTTGATTCGCTTTTATAAATACAAGCCAATTAGCTGGTCATGGCTGACACCGATTTACAATAACATTCTCTAGAGGTTGCCCAATGCGCTTTGCGTTTGGTGAAGACGAAGTTCGCAGAATAGCCAAGACCGTAAAGGTCGTTGAGCAAGGCCAGGGAAGCTTTGGCCTAGTCGCTTCGGGGCCGCGTCATGTCGGCTCACACATAAGCGTTGTAAAGGTCACTTCCACCGGAACACCATACGCCAGCGGTTATCGTTTGGACTTCAACGCGCAAGACGCCAACTTGCTGCAACTCGACGCGGTGAAGGTGCGGGAAGTCAGCAACAGAACCTTGAGCGCAAACAGTTATTACCTTGGCTTTTTTAGCGGATACTACAACGGAATTCCTGTTTTTTTGGTATCTGCTGCAAGCGGAACGAGTGGCAGCGGAAGCGGTAGCGGCTCAGGTAGTTCCGGTGGTACTGGTTCCGGCGAATGCTTTGATGTAATTCAAAGTATATCCTGTGACGATGGCGAGCTATCCGTTACCTACGCAACCATTTGCCCGGATAGCGGAACCGCCGTTATTGTCGGTCAACAGACTGGAAATTATTCAATCACAACGCGGTACTCGGTTACCGGAGGCGGAAAGCTAAACAGCTTTACGCCAATCAATCTTGTTGGCGATGTGGCTTCACCGACTTCGCTACAATACTACGGCACAAATTCTAATTCGATTCGCGGATGGTACGACTTGCCAAGCGGAACAGAATCAACCATGTCGATTACTGGCAAGGGAACGGTTGCAAGTCCAATCAAGTTTGTGAATGATCAGACAACGCCAGGAAACTTGAAACTATACGGAACCGATGGTTCCGGTGTTCGCGGTTGGTATGAAATAGCAGGGAATCAAGAAACAACCATGAGCGTTACCGGTGATGGCAGCATTGCCACACCGATTAAGCTGGTGAATGACGAAGCTTCACCGGCTGGCAATTATATGTATGGAACGACTACGCTCGGAGTTAAGGGTTGGGTTCCCGCTGTATCGTTCGATTATGTGGACCCGCTTTTTGACAATCTTGACAGCAGAATTACCGCAATAGAAAACGCACCGTACGCCACGCAAGGATACGTTACAACCGCTGTAAGCAACGAGGCAACAGACCGCAATAACGCAGACATTGCTCTTGACGGCAGAATATCAACGCTGGAATCTTCCGTTACTTCCATCAATGCTTCCATTTCCACAATCAACACGAACATAACCACGCTTCAAGGTGACATATCTTCAATCAACGGTGATATCTCGACTATCAATAATACGCTGACAACAGTTCAATCAAACATAACTAACTTGCAATCCGACGTTAGCACGCTACAGAGTGACGTTAGCACGATTCAATCTGATTTAACATCTGCCCAAAGCAATATAACCACGCTTCAAGGTGATGTCACAACTTTGCAGACTGGACTTTCTACGGCAGAAGGAAACATTACCACGCTTCAAGGCGATTTGGCCACCGCGCAAAGCGACATTGCGACGCTACAAAGCGACTTGGCAACCGCTCAATCGGATATCGCAACTTTGCAATCAGACCTCGCAACAGCGCAAACAAATATATCTACGCTGCAATCAGACTACACGGCGTTGGAAGCGCGCGTCACGGCAGGGGGATTGTAATGGCGCTTAATCTTACGCCAAATGCAAGCACAATAAACTCGTTAACCTGCGTTCCATGTTGTGATAAGTTTGGGTGTTGCAACATAGATGATTTGCCAGAATTCCTTTATGTAACACTTATGCCATTTGTGAAGGAAGAAACAATAACCACAAATCGGGGATTTAGTTTTACATCTGCAATTAGTTTTCCAGGGCTTGGTCCAATTCCATTAATCAAAAAAAGCACGTTAATTAATAATGTTTTTTACGATCCAAATAATTTTCCTACGTCAAGAAAGCCTGCAGCAATGGACCCAGGGTCAGTATCCCAAGATGCGGCATACGTTTTTGAATACATTGATCCGGCTCTAGTTGGTCAGGGTGATTTTAACGGTGGCCCATTCAATTTTAATATAACAGAGTTGAAAAAATGGGACATTTTAGACACAGTTATTAACGACAATGGAAATAATATACGAATATATGCCGGCCCTGATTCACCTTTTTTTGGTTTTCCAACAAGTTACGAAGACCCATTGGCTTTTCAGCCATTTCTTAGCACAAGAACACTTAAGGTTATGCGACTATATTGCGTTGGAACTAATTACACGCTTGAATGGATGACGCAAGCAAATGACGGCGCAGGTTTTTTTATAACAAACAATCTTGCTGGACAAATTCAACCAGAAGGCAACAAGGTGTTGTCTTCATGTACTCCTTTTTTTGCAAAAGCAACTGGTACAAGATGGTATCCGTTGCACAATTTTTCTTCAGTATATGACCTGGCAACGTACGATTTTATTCGCGCTTATGTATACGCTGAGACGTATTTACCAAACGGACCTGTTGTAAATCTTGTAAGGTATAGGACAAAATTTGTTGGTGATTGGAAAGCGATCATAACCGAATGAAGCGCCCCTGCACCTGTAACCGTGTCACGTCGTCCGTGTGGGACTCTTCCCAATGCCGGTTGTGTTGGCTTGTGCAGTTTGATCAGCGTTACGCCGACCTGTTTATGGGTGGCGGAATCAAAACAATCAAAATTAATCGGCGCGACAACTGCGAAAACCTTGGCAAAGTTCTTGAGCGCGCTGCTTGTAATTGTCCTGGCAAATGGGTTCACGCCTGCGCGTTACATGAACGTTGCCGCACCGGTACTTCTAATGATGGCGTTCGTTCCTGTCTTTCCTGTTCTGACTACCAGAAGGATTGACCATGAAAGCCGGTGTGGTTATTGGTTCTTATAACTATCCGCGCCTAGTGGAATTGCAGATTAAATTAATCCGCGACCGTTGCGGGGAAGATACGCAGATTCTTGTTTGCGATGACTGTTCGACAGGAACAGCGCTCAACCCTGACAGGGACAGTAAATTTGAAACGCTGTTTCATCTTTGCCACGCCAACCGCGTCACGCTCTGGAGCAATCCAGATAGATTGGGCCACGTTGGCGGCGATTTGGTCAGCTATTATCTTGGCCTACAATGGGCGAAGGCGCTTGATCTGGACGTTTTCTGCAAGCTTTCCCAGCGTTGTCTTGTGGATGTTCAGGACTGGCTACGGACCAGCGCAAGCGGTTTACTTTCAAGCGGACTGGCGACCGGTTGCCAGTCGTGCTTTGAAGGTCCGTACCGTTTGCCGTTGCGTACCGAGGCGATTCTGTTTGACGTGGCGCGCTGGTATCGACCGGACACTTTGTCCATGCTGTTTCCGAGGCCAATCAAGACGATTGCCGCTGAGGCTCTTGTTTGGGAAGCCATGCGCTTGATTGAAAACGACTTCTGGCGCTGGCCGCTGTTTCAGGAACGGCGAACGGTCAAGGATAAAGGAATCGTCTGGCATTGCTCGCACAGTCGCGCGGACTATGAAAGCGTGGCCAGTCGTTACGGCGTCACGCTGGATGAATCGTTTACTGTCCGCGGCTGGCAGGCGCAGGGGAATTATTGTTAATCCGAGCAATTTGCGAACACATGATACCGAAGGTACTATTGAAAATAGTTCTTTTAACGCGAGGTACTAATGGCAGCATTTTATCACCTAGTGATAGATCAAGGCGCAACCTTGCGCGAAAGTTTCACCTATCGAGATTCCAACAACGCCATCGTGGACCTGACAGGCTACAGCGCGCGTTCGCAAATTCGCACAAGCTACAGCGCGAGCGGCACCGTTCTGAGCGCAACCAGCCAGGCGGGGACCATCTCGATCACAGCGGCGACGGGCTTGATTGCGTTTAATGTTCCTGCCGCCACGACTGCCACGCTGACGCCAGGTAATTACGTCTGGGATTTGGAAATCATTGACCCAAGCGGAATCGTTACACGCCTTGTCGGCGGCACCTGCACCGTAACACCGGAGGTAACCAAGTGAGCGACCTTCTTGGCGTTCCTGAAAGTTCCACCGTGGAAACGCAAGGCGCGCCTTTGCTTGCCACCGAGCAAGGAATCAACTTAACCGTTAATCGAATTGCCGAATTGGTCGAAGTGCAATCACCGGCGCAAATTGAGGTTCAATCCAGCGTTGGAACTTTGACGGTTTACGCACCGGGTCCAGTTGGCGCTCGTGGTCCTGCTGGTCCGCAAGGTCCGGCGGGTGGTCCGATCAACCAGCTTTCGCAGCTTGAAGACGTTTTACTGGTCAACCTGTCCGACGCCAATCTTTTGAAATATCACAGCGGGTTGCAAAAGTGGACGAACTCGCAATCCGTTGACGGCGGTTCATTCTAGGAGAGACAATGGCGAACACAATCCGAATCAAGAGACGTTCTTCAAGCGGAAGCGCTGGCGTTAGCGGCGTAACCGCATACAACGGGGAATTACTTTACAACGAAGCCGACAACATTCTTTATTACGGTTATGGTGATGCGGGTGGAGGTGTTGCCAGCAGCATTACCGCAATTGCAGGAACTGGAAGCTTTTGCACGCTGGGAACTTCGCAGACGGTCACAGGCGCCAAAACGTTTAGCGCAGCTACCACGTTTTCTAATTCCGTAAGTTTTACAAATACTTCCCTTACTTTCCCTTCTGGTTTTCAACTTCCGGTTAATCGAGGTGGAACTGGGTCGGATACAGCCAGCGGTGCGCGTTCCAATCTTGGCGCCGCGGCAAGTGGCGCGAATTCCGATATCACTTCCATTACTGGATTGACAACAGCGCTTACCGTGGCGCAAGGTGGAACAGGTTCCACAACGGCAAGCGGCGCGCGCTCGAACCTTGGCGCAGCGGCTAGCGGTGCGAATTCGGATATTACTTCAATTACCGGCTTAACTACAGCGCTCACGGTGGCGCAGGGTGGAACCGGTGGCGCAACCGCAGCGCTGGCAAGAACCAATCTTTTGCCTTCATTTACCGGGGCGGGTGGCAAATACCTTGCGGTGAATTCAGGCGCAACCGATATTGAATACGTGACCGCTACTAGCGGAACGGTGACCAGCGTAGCGCTTACGGTCCCAACCAGCGTTCTTAGCGTCAGCGGTTCACCTATCACCAGCAGCGGAACGCTGGCGGTTTCCCTGGCAAATCAGAGCGCAAACGTGATCTTCGCAGGACCAACCACAGGCACGGCTACAACGCCAACCTTCCGCGCGCTAGTGGCGGCAGATATACCAGCGCTGAGTTATCTTGCGTCCAGCGGTGGTACGGTTTCAGGGAATGTTATCGTTACCGGAAATTTGACTGTTCAAGGCACGACAACAACAGTTTCATCTACCACGCTAACAGTTGCCGACAAAAACATTGAGCTTGCCACCGGATCCAGCACAGACGCAGCCGCTGATGGCGGTGGTATCACATTACACGGAGCAACCGACAAGACCTTGAACTGGGTGGATTCAACCGATTCGTGGACATCCAGCGAGCATATCGACCTTGCCAGCGGAAAAGCTTTCAAGATCAATGGCACAACCGTATTAAGCGCCACCACGCTTGACGGCGTAGCGGTGGACGGGGGAACCTTCTAAGCGTGGCAAACACGATCAAGCCAAAACGAAGCTATACCGCATCGGCAACGCCAACGCTTGCCGCTGGGGAACTTGCCATTCAGGCCGCCGATAAAAAGGTGTTTATTGGCAACTCTGGTGGAACAGGAAATATCTTAGTTGCCAGCCTGAACGGTGCGGACATTATCGGAACGGTTGCCAGCGCAACCAGCGCAACAACAGCAACGTCGGCAACCAGCGCAACAACTGCAACTAATCTCGCCGGTGGTGGTGCAGGGCAATTGCCTTACCAGTCGGCAAGCGGTACGACCGCAATGCTGGCGGCTGGAACGGCTGGCAACCTGCTACAGTCTAACGGCACCAGCGCGCCAAGCTGGGTGGCTTCCCCTGGTGTGCCAACAGGGTCGGTATTTCCGTACATTGCTGCAACAGCGCCAACGGGCTATCTTTTAGCGGATGGATCAGCTGTTTCGCGAACTACCTACGCCACGTTATTTGCGGTGATTGGCACGTCTTACGGCGCTGGAAACGGTTCGACAACCTTTAACGTTCCAGATATGCGCGGACGCTTCCCGCTTGGGTCCGGTACTGGAACCGGCCTGAATGCTTCAGGCACAGGCGCGCCTTCAGGCTCAACGCAAACAGCGCGGTCATTAGGCCAATGGGGTGGTGAGGAAACGCACCTTCTCAGCACTAGTGAAATGCCAAGCCATAATCACAATGGTGCTACGCAGGGTGCAGGCAGCCACTATCACACTTTTGGCAAACCTGCTTTAAGTTATGTTTATCCAAATGGAACAAATACTGTTTCCGTTCCGGCAGGATCCTATCACAGGTTTTCAGATTCAGATGGAACGAACGATACGGACACGGCAGCTAATCACACCCACACTATTGACAGTCAAGGTGGTGGATCAAGGCACAATACGATTCCGCCTTTCGTAGTCTTAAACTTTATTATTAAAACTTAGGTGACATATGGAAATATTGATCAGGGAAAACACGCAAGCGGATACCGGAACCAAAGGCTATGCAGTTCAATTCATTGCCCAGCAGGGCAAAAGGCGAGTAGACGAATCAGACTTTTTCCCGGACGGAAGCGATATAGAAACCAAAATTCAGCAATTAAAAAAACTGCTTCGCCAATACTTTGACGCCAACCCGTAATACCGAGCAATTTCGCAGAATTTAGAATCAATGGTACGCTGGAATCATTCCTTTTAGGAGCGCTTCCATGCTGGCGTTTTTACTTTCGCTGTGCCTTTTTCAAATCGAAGGTTCTTCCGTTGAAGGCGGTCGCACGTCACCGGACGGACGCGAAGAAATTCAGATTGATTTGCCAGGTGCCGAACACATGAAGAACACCGGCGGCCGCGACGGCGCCGGCCTGTGCGTGTTTACCAGCGTGGAACACGCTGGACGCTGGCAGAACGTGGAAAGCATTCGCGGTTTTCAAACAAAAATGACCAAGGAACTTGGCGGCGGATATCCAAGCAAGCTTGAAAAAATGATGGGAAAATACTGCACCGGCGCGCAGTTCCTGCAATACGAAGGCAACGACCCAAGCTTGGTCAAGCTGGCGCTTTCCACCGGAAGAATGCCAGCAGTCACTTACGGTTATAGTCCGCGCTACGGCAGCGGGAAAATAGCGCACATGGTGAATATTGCGCACCTATCCGACAGATGGGCGGCGATTCTCGACAACAACTTTCCTGGCGAAAACCGTTACGAGTGGATGGCGCCAGAAGAATTTCGCAAACGCTGGATATCCGGCGGAGGCGGTTGGGCTGTCTTCCTGCTAGCGCCGCCACCGCCACCGGTTCCAGTTAACGCAAACGATAATCAGGTAGTTTACGGCGCGATCAAGCCGCGCGGCGGTGGTGGATGGGGCGCTAATGGTTGCCCTTCGGTCGAAGGAGACAGCAACCAGTCAGAGTACAAGTGGGTTGAGTTTGCAGACGATGACGGCGGCGATCAAATTGCGCTCTATCGTAAATCAGTCCAGGTCGGCATCTGGTCACGCGCTGGCAATTACTACCGCGAACTTCGCTTAGATGGAAGCTTTGGGCCGAGACAGGACAAAGCGCCGGTGGAAATTCCTGCAATCTATCAGCGCAGCAGGCGCGTAGAGCAGGGGCCGCTATTTTTTGGTGTCGAACGTGACAAGATTGACCAGGGTTGCGAGCGATTCTTCCTCGATGGCCGCGAAGTGAATCGCACGAAGGCTTTCCAAATCCTCAAGGAAGGCAACACGCTGACTGATGACCGGAGCAAATTGCGCTTAACGGTGATAGGCAGCGCAGAGCAATGCCGACAAATTATCAATGACATGGACACCAACGCGGACCTCAAAGCGTGGTCCGAACAAGTTCTCATTCAATGCTATCGCCCGAACGACTGGGCGGTTGCCAACGTTGGCTTTGCACCTGGCGCGCCGCGCATCGTGGTGCAGTCAGGACCGGACGCAAACGGGAACGGGAAAGTCCTACATTCACAAGCCGACTATGACGGCGGCGCGGTCAAACTGGCGCAGGCGTTGCGCAAAGTGCGCCCGGATTACGACCCGAAGAAAGACCCGGACAAACGCAAGGAAGCGGACGCGCCAGCAAGCGGTGGCTTGTCGTTTGTGTTAATGCTGGCCGCAGGCATTGCCACCATGTTTGGCCTGCCGTGGCTAGGGAAAATCATTGCCAGCATTCCAGCGATCTTGCCATTTTTCCAAAAGCAGGACACGCAAAATGAACAGGCAAAGCCGGTATCACGCAAACCAAAGCGAAACAGGAAAAAGACTTAGAACTTATTGCGCATCACCAACAACACGGCGCGCAAATCCATGCGACGATAGGAGCAGACATGGCAGACGAAGTAAAGCCGGGATATAAGACAACGGAATTTTGGATAACGCTCATCGGGCAGGCGGTTGCGCTTGGTGTCGTGTTCGGCATCGTGCAACCGCAAGATCAAGGAACTATAGCCGATGCCGCAGGCAAAGCGGTTCAAGGCGTGTTCGCACTTATCGTTAGCGGAGCAACGATATTGAGCTATATCAGCGCACGCGTGAGGCTTAAAGACAAATGAACGCGCAAGGAATCATTACCGGTCTGATGCTTGGCTGGCTTTCCTGGCTGACGTTCTACGGTGGTTGCCATTGTGCCAGCGGAAGACCTCTGCTGAAAATCGGCAAATGGCTTCTTTGGTTGCTGACGCTGTGACGCAGGACGAGGAAGGCGAAGACCCGTGGCTAACCAACCTTGAGCGCGAATTCTTTGAGCGCGAGCGAGGATTTACGGAAGACCCGGAAGACTTGCGCACCATTCTTTTGCGTCGGCTGGCAATCAAGTTTGATCTTCCTGTTGAATTTGTTGACCGTTTTATTCCGCTTCTGATGCAACAGTTTGTTTACGACTACAGCAGAGCGGCTACCATTCGCAAATGCTTTGAGCTTGCGGACGTAAACTTTCTGGACCTTATACCGAAAGACGAGCGCCAGAAGATTGAAAAAAAACAACTCGGACTAGGCAAAGACCCATTCAGGATCAGGCGTGAAAAATAGACCAGAAATAATTTGCCCGTCATGCGGCGAAAAGAAAAAACACCGCGCGCGCGGACTTTGCTTGCATTGCTACATGGAAAAATACCCGCGCAAAAAAGTGGTGTGCCTTGGATGCGGTATTCTCAGCGAACACAAGGCGCGCAATCTTTGCCACAACTGCTACCAGAAACGCTATCAAGACTTTCCGAAGCTGCCTTGGAATCTTGGCCGTAATGCTGACGAGATTCTGGAAGCGCTGGACCGCAAGCGCGTTGTGCCAGCGCAGGCAACCAGCGCGCAGCCGGGAACCGAAGAAAAGATTCGCGTCATGATCGAACGCCATGGACGCGGCGAACTGCTGCATCATGAAGACGATAACAAGACCCCGTTAAGACCGCCAACACTTTCGCATCAGCCAGTACCAGAACTGGAACTCAGGCCGCACAAGACACCTTTTTGGATGGACACCGGCGGAAATGATTTCTGATAAAAGGCTTGTACGGAATTGCGTACGGAAAACAAAATTATCCTTTTCAAAATGAGAATGTGACCTCTTGCAATGCGAGATAATCAATGATGGCAAATTTGAACTATGCCAAATGACGAATGCTTCGTTTATGAACTATTGCAAATAAGGACTATTTGTTGAATTAAGTTTTTCAACTACGCTGCGTGGTTATTCTTTATTTTTTTGTACGGAAAAAAATTCCATTTTTGAAGTCATTTTTTGACGTACGGAATTTTGTACGGAAAAAAATTCTCATCGTTTTTTAATGATGAAAACAAAAGGTTTTGTACGGAAAATGGTTAAAAACAACCATGTTTTTTGAGGTAAATTAAAACCTAAAAATGATCACCAAACGCTTGCAAAATAGGCATTTCCGAAGATTGGTCTTGTACGGAAAAAAGGCATTGGGGTGCAAGAGGTCATGGGTTCAAATCCCGTATCCCCGACTGGACTTACGACGATTTTGAAAGTGTAAAATTTCCGTACCAGTACGGAAAACCAGCACTTTCTGGAAACCTTTTCATATTGCTTCCGCTTAAAAAATCGGACACACTTCCACGCATGGGAGGAACCCGATGAAAAAAAAATTTCCTCGCGTGCCGAAGCTATGCAGGCACAAGGCGCGCGACCTTGGATTTGTTACCGATCCAGAAACCAAAAAAGAAATATACCTCGGCCCATGGGGAGCGCACGAAACGCGCCGCGCGTACGAGCGCTGGGTCGCTGATTACGTTGCAAGCCATAACGTCCAGCATCCATTGCCACGCGGCGAAGGAACGATCAAGCAACTGGTTGAAAAGTACATTCTTTTTGCTCGCGACTATTACCGAAAGCCTGGAACGCGGACAGTAACCAGCGAGTATAATTGCGTGCGCCAGGCACTTCTCGAACTAAAGAACTGGTTTGATGTTCCTTGCGCTGAGTTTAAGCCTTCAGATCTTATTGCAGTTCGCCAACAAGTTATTGACCGCAAACAGGTCAGTCAGAACGGCAAGCCATCGAGCAAGCAACTATCTATTAGCACCATCAACGCCATCGTAACGCGCCTAAAGCGTATGTTTAAGAAGGGCGTCGAGTGGGAATTCGTGCCGGCGGCAACATGGCAGGCGCTTTCATGCGTGTCCAATTTATCCTGGCGAACTGCACCCAACCTGAGAAATACCGCGCCAATCAAGCCGGTTGATATTGAACACGTTCGCGCGGTCATGCCTTATTTAAAGCCAAAGTTTCAGTTGATGCTTGAAACTCACTTGCAAACTGGAATGCGCGTGACGGAACTTTGCTCGATGCGCTGGAGCGAAATCAGCAAATACAACGAGGCGCTTTACGCGTACAAGCCAACGGAACATAAGACCAAACATCGCGGCGTTGACAAGGTTATCTTCCTGCGCGCGGAACTGGTTGAGCGTATGCGCGAGCTACCGCGCCGCGGTGCAAGCAAAGAACTAGATTTTGTTTGGCTGAGCTGGGGCAAGGGAAAATCCAAAAAGTATCTGGGGCAAGTGTATCCGACAGGATACCGAACCGCTATTAACCGAGCTATCAGGTTTTGCAATCAAGCATTGCGTGAGCAGGGGAAAACGGAAATTCCTGCGTGGTGTCCATTGCAAATCAGACACAGCGTGGCTACCATGGTGCGTCAGCTGCATGGGCTGGAAGCGGCGCAGGCTATGCTAGGCCACGCGTCGATTGAAGCTACGCAAATCTACGCTGAGAAACGGACAGAATTAGCGGCAAAAATAGCTTCAAAAGGCATCAGCTAATTTTTCTTTTTTAAGATTGCCATTTGTTTTTAATTTGTTAATTTTTCTTAATCATAAATAAATAAATAAAAGCAAATGGACGCCCGCCATGCTGAAAGAACTTGTCTCGCAAATTATTCTCGAAGAGCTGAAAAAAGAACTAATCGGAAATTTTTCCGAATTAATTCCTACTAAACAGAATACAATAAATCATGACGCACCTTTGCCCAGGGGGAACGCCATGATAGACATTGCTGGTCCGCTGTTTTTTTCGCCTGAAGAACAATTGATAATTAATCTGCTCAACGAAAAAGGACCGTTAAAACAGGCGCAAATCATAGAAAACCTATCCCTCGACTTGAACGCAAACACCGTAAAGGAACTGCTGGCGAACCTTATTCGCAGGCGCGTTTTGTTCCGCGGTTCAAACGGCTACGAAGTTATTCCTTCTAAATAGTCTGACTTTAATCTGAGAATAGTCAGACAAAAAATTGCTGTTTATCTGAAAGATTTTATTCTCTTTCGATCGTATCTTCACACCATCGGAACGCGTTAGTTTTCTCTTTCGCTAGCGCGCCAGCGCAGGAAGCGCAAAAGGGAAGCGGTCACTCCAGCCGCTTCCCGTCTTTAAAACACGGAGCAAATACGATGGGCTTGGAAATCAAGCGCCCCATGAGCGCCGCAGCTTTGGCACGCCATTGGGGGAAAACGCCAGCGACGATCACCGGATGGATTACGCGCGGAGCAAAGCGCGGAAACGGCAGAAAATACCTGCAAGCTTTCAAGCTTGGCGGGCATTGGATGATCACGCCAGAGGCAGCTCAAGAATTTCTTGGCGAGTTCACATCGACAACGTGCAAACGCAAACGGACTAGGAACGATGAAGCTGATACGCAACGCGTATTGGCTTTACTGGGGGCAAGAAGTGGCAATTAAAGAAAACTTTTTTCAGTACACGCTAGAGGTATTGGAAAGACTTTCAGATCACGTGCGCAACGCGGACGCGCCGCGAAGCAAGTTTCAGCACAGCGTTTACGACGCCAGGACGGATAACCTGGTTAACCATCTTTTGGAGACGCTTGACCTTGGCTTGGAAGATCAGAGTCAGGAGGAGAAATCTTAGGAAACTTGTTGGCGTGAAACTGGCTGGCGTAAAGGCGCAGCGCTCGAAAAAGAACGGTGTTATCCGTCCGTTCTTCGATGTTGGCAATGTCCTTCAAAAGCTTGAAGGCTTCGTTGTTAAGGCGAACTGTTCCGCCGTCTTGACCTTTTTTCATGCTTTCATTCTACATCATAAAAAATAACACATTAGTTATTTTTGTGATTTTGGTATTGCAAAAGGTATTTTTGTTTACAACAATCACAATCCACCGCACGCCAGGGTAATCAGTCCGACCCAGAGGTTGAAGGAGCGGTTCCTTTTTCGCGGCGTGCGGCTTTTTCACGGAGGAAGAAAGAGATGTTAATTGTTAATCGGAGGCACGAAGAAAAAGTTGTCATAATTACAAGCGATGGCCCGATAACCATAACGCTTGTTTCCACAGAAACAGCGCGCGCAAAGCTTGGATTCAGCGCGCCAAAAAACATTCAAATATTTCGCGAGGAACTTTTAAGCGCGGCGACCCGCAAGGAGGTTGCCCATGCAGGCTGAACCAAAACTCACCGGAAACGAAATTTCGGAAACGCTTGAGCGGATTCTTTCGCTTGGTCAAGCGGAAGACCAAAAAGAAAAATGCACGCAGTTGCGTTTCATTCAACGCACGATGGAAAGCCTGCCATCGTTTATAAGACCATATGTTTCTGGGATACGATACGACACCGTTTGCAATCATGCTTTTGTCGACGTGGATATTCGCGGTCTTTTCCCGACTCAAGAAGACGGCAAATTAAAGCATGGAAAGCTTCTGATAAAAGCTACCAAGCATTTTCCTTGCGGCGAGGGCGAGAAGCCTGCTGAGTGGGAATACTTTAGGCGCGCGCACAGCGTAAACACGTGGTGCAAAGCAGGCAGCGCGGAACACGCAATCTTTATGGTGTGGCAGGATGATCTTGAAAGACGCCAAGAATTTACTGATCGAGGCCAACCTTATCCGCCAGCAAGCGAGGAGGCGTAAGCATGATAGTTACCTTCCTTCGAAGCGATACCAAGCACATCTATTACGACGGCGAAGAGATTTACGAATGGCTTGGCGAACGCGCTTACCCGTGTTCGTGGCAAAACGCTGTTCGGGAATGCCAAGCCAACTTGAACCTTGTTACCGCCGACGGCGCGGAACTGGTGGAAAGACTTTCCGACGCGCTAAGCGATGACGAGATATCGGATTTTGCGGACGCCGGCACAATCAGCAAAGCGGTTGACATCCCGAAAAGCGGCTGGCCTGGCTGGTTGCGCGAGCGAATGCGCTTTCTAGACGACGAGTGCAGGCAAACACAATTTACCGTAGACAAATACCTAAACGAACTGAAAGAGAGATTGCAATGCTTGTAGTGCTTCACGAAGACAACGAAGGCGTTCATTTCTTTGCCGATGAAAAATACTACTTTCAGCCGCGCGTAGGCGTGGTTCACGAAATGACATTTGGTCAGGTTGGCCAGTCAATACGCCAGCGCCTGAAGACGAACGAGGAACTAGTTGAGATGCTTTACAGGCTCGCATTAACAAGACCATGTAACCGAAGGGAATTCAGCAATGGCTCAGACAGTTGCGGACAGGATCAAACAGATAATTGCACTAAAGGATACGGTGAAAGCGTTACGCAAGGAACTGGCGTACCTACAGCGGGAAAAACACCGGCTTCAAAAGGAAGTAGCCGAATGGAAAAAATGCTGGAAGTCTTACGCTGATAACGAATGGAAGAAAAGGCTTGGCTTTTAGACTGGACTAAAAAATGAACGCGAAGGACTGCGCAAAAAGATATCTGGAGAAGGGCCTTTCGGTTATTGCCGTTGCGCCCAACGGCACCAAGGCTCCAGCGCGGGAGGTCGGTAGCTGGACCAAGTTTCAGCACGAACGCCCGCAATTCGCCCACCTGGAGTCTTGGTATCCTGAAGGCTCGCTCAACGGTGTTGCCATTCTTGGCGGCGCGGTTTCTGGGAAACTCACTATTCTCGATTTCGACAGCGCAGAAGCCTACATTCAATGGCGCGAAGATTGCGCGCAAGAAGGGTTGTTGTTCGAACTGGATAAGCTGCCTATCGTGCAGACACCGAGCGGCGGGCGACACGTTTATTGCTGGGGAATCTCTGCGAAATGCGCCAAGCTGGCAAAGAACGCAGGCGGCAAAACTCTGATTGAAACCAAGGCGGAAGGCGGCTATTGCCTCGCGCCAGGTTGTCCGCCGGAATGCCATCCTCTTGGCCTGCAATACCATTGGGAAAACGAAGGCTGGATGGCTGAGGGAAAGCAACCGGAACCGATTGATCCTGAGATATATGATCTGTTTATCGTGCTAGCGCGTCTTCAGGATGAAAAGATTAACTCGGTTGAGGAACGCAAAGAAGTCGCACTAGACGCAATTACGCCACCGTACACCGATGGCAGGCTAAGACCTGGAGACGACTATAACAACCGCGCCACGTGGGATGAGATTCTTGAACCGCTCGGATGGACCGTTGTACGCAGGCGCGAAAACGTCATTCATTGGCGCAGGCCAGGAAAAAAGATTGGTGTAAGCGCTACCAGCGGATATTGCAAAGGCGAGAAGTCGGGCGACAGGTTTTGCGTTTTTTCGACTAACGCTTGGCCATTTCAAGACGGGCAGACTTACAGCAAATTCGGAGCTTTTGCCCTTGTGCATTGCGGAAATGACATCAGAACAGCGGCAAAGAAACTGGGTGAGAATGGTTACGGAACGCCAGATGATGAAATTGTTTTGCTGAATATGCCAAACGCGCTTCCAACAATAACATTGGATGCGGTCAACACAAGCGTTGCGACGATTGCCACCGTTCCGGGAACGACACAACACGCCGCTAGAATAAACCTTTTAAAAACCAAATACTCTTTTTTAGTTCCGAATGATGAGACTGGAAAACCGTTTAAATACGTGAAGGACTTTGACCGAAGCATTCCAACCAATGATTGGTATTGGTACGGCTACGTCAAGCCAGGTCAAACAACCTTAATAACTGCTCTTTGGAAGTCTGGCAAGACAACATTGCTTTCTTGCCTGCTGCGCGCTCTTGAAACCGGTGGCGAGTTTTGCGGGCAGAACATCAAGCAGGCAAGGGCGCTTTATATTTCTGAGGAAACAGACTGCTCATGGGTAAATCGCGCGGACACATTCTTTTTTAATCCTGAGTATCATGGTTGGATTTTAAAGCCATCAGGGACGCAAGATTCTTTTGAGGCTTGGGAAGCGTTTATTCTGCTTTGCAAAGACATCATGGAAAAGCATGGATTCAACATTCTGATTACCGATACGCTCGCTTCATTATGGCCTGTCAAGGATGAAAACAACGCGGCGGAGGTTGGCAAGGCGTATCGCTGTTTTGATTACCTGGTCAAAGGTAATCCGTATTCAGTCGTTTCAATTCATCATGCCAGGAAGTCGGGTGGGACAAATTTCACCAGCGCTAGAGGTTCTGGCGCGTTGTCCAGTTCTTTTGACTTGCTTCTGGATTTTGAAAGATGGGAGGGAATTGGCGCGGAAAACACGAAGAACAAACGAATCATCAAGGCAAATGGACGGTGGCACGGTATTACACCGGACGAGAAGGTTATTGAATTTGTTGACAATCAATACTATTCGCTTGGCCATCCTGACAACTTGAAAAGCAGTCAACGCAAAAAGAATGTCATTGATTCGCTTGATGAAAACGAATGGATGACAACGGATGAAATATGCTCAGCGTCTCAACAGCGCAGAACATACGTAATCGAAGAACTGAAAAGACTGGTTGCAGGCGGTGAAGCTGCTCAAAGCCTGAACAAGGGAACGCGCGGCAATCCGGTTAAGTACAGAAAAGTTACCATGCAAACTGAACAAAAAGATCTACTTAAAGGAGAAGTTAGCCATGTTATTGACGGTTACTGAGGAAAAAGACAAGTTCAACGTTCCAACCGGAAATTACGTTGCCAAATTGCTTGGTTTCAAGGAAATGCCAGCGAGTACCATGTTTCCGGATTCAGGGCCAAGTTGGGTCTGGGAGTTTGAAATTGTCCAGGGCGAACACGCTGGCAAGATTGCAAGCAGGTTTACGCCACAGAAAGCCACAACCAACAACAACCTTGGAAAAATGCTTTCTGAAATGCATGGGCGCAAGCTTACTGCAAACGACAAATTTGATTTAAACACGTTGATTGGCAAAGAATATTTGATAACCGTAGGCTGGAACAAGGCTGGAACAAAAACGCGTGTCATTATGTGTTCGCAGGTTCCAGAAACAACACAAGCAAGCGCCAAGGCTACGGGTGTTCAACAGCCAGCAAATCAGCCTTCTAAACAGGCATCGCTCGGAGATCAAGTGCCAACTTCCTACATTGCAATTGTTGCAGGCCAAAACAAGGTTTTGGATGCAATGGAAGCGCAAAGGATGGTGCGCGAAAACTTGTTTGGACCAAATGACCAGATTCTTGACGGCAAGGACTGGAAGAAACCTAGAGAAGTGGTTTACCCGTTCTAAATGTCAACCTATCTTTGGCAAGGAGGCAGAAGACCGCATCGGCAACACTTTGATCCGTTTCATTTGAAGACAATCAAGGAAATTGTTTTGAAACGTGATCAAAGGTGCCGCTTGTGTGGAAAAAGCGATGATGCTTTGGTTTGTCACCATATAACTTACGAGCGTTACGGAAAAGAAATTCCAGAAGATTTAACGCTATTATGCAGGGAGTGTCATATGAATTTTCATCAAGGGTTTAGCAACTTTCATGATCGGGAAAATGAAAACAATCTTTTTAGAAATTTCCCTTCGCGTGAAGAATTAAACAAGCAAAACAAATTTTCACCTATTCCAGAAGGTACTTACAAATTCAAAGTGATTTCTGCCAAGGTCAACAAATCAGCACATGAAAAAGATTATTTCAGAACAGATTTTGAAGTTGTTGAAGGCGAATTTAAAGGAAAACGAATTACTAAAAATTTCTGGATTAGTAATTACGATGGAAGTGGTTTTGATTTAAAAGCCGCGGAAATGTGGCACGATTTTTGTGAATCTTGCAACCTTAAATTTGGCAAAGGTTTTTGCATGGAATGGTTAACTGATCGTGAGTTTTTGGGTACTGTTTTTTCGCGCAAGTCTAAGGACGGAAAAATATATTCAGACATCAATTACTTTTACAAGGCAGTAAGTGAGCAGTTTTAACAGATTAACGCTTGAAATGGTAGACGGGCCGCTTGACGGCTTAAAGCTGCATACGCGCGATTATGGGCTTTCTTTTCCCATTGTCCTGTCTTTCACCTTCATGATCGAAGACAAGCCAGGTAAAGCAAAAATTGACCATTACAAATTTGAGTTCCAATTCATGGACGACAGCAGGCATACAAAGCGCGGCGCTCTGTATATGCACCAAAAAACTATCGAGATTAATTGTGAGGATAGGAAAGATGGGCAACATGGATAACTACTCTTATTCTGTTCCCGCTATTCCGTTCCCTATTAAGATGGGAACACGGGAACGGAATAATATTCCCTATAGCACACATGCTGAAGCATGTGTGAGCTATATGAGAGTGTATTTTATTTATAAATACACTCTCATAGATAGATTCTGTTCCCAAATTTTTATCTATAAGGGGAACCGAATTGGGAACGGAATCTGACAAATTACCCAAATTAACACATTGCGCTTCCTGCCTGCGCGTCATCCACGGAGCAGGCTGGAAGCTTGCAGGCTACCGGGGCGCAATCTGCGCGCGGTGCGTGTCAACGCGTGGCGTGACCAGCGAGGTCATGAAAATGCTTTTTAGCCTGCGTACGCGCAACGCAACGCAGGCCAGGCGAATTAAGGAACTGAATCAAAAGCTTTACTTCTATCGCACGCTATTTTGCGGCAACGCTTGCCGTTGCGGACGCAAGCGAAGTCGTTCGCCTGAGGAAGTGGAAAAGCAATTGGCGGAACTCGACGCAAAAATAGAACGGGGTGAACTATGAGCATTCTTGAAGCTGCTGAAAAAATCATTGGCGAGCGTGGCGAAGATTATGGCGACCCAAAGGTTAATTTGAGTGCCATTAGCAAAGCTTGGAACGGTTATTTGTTTCAGCGTGGTTTCATGATGGATAATGAAAGCCTGAATCCTGGCGATGTCGCAATCATGATGGCGTTGTTGAAATTGATTCGCCAGGGCAATCGACATAAGGACGACAACTTGCTGGACGCAATTGGGTATATCGAATTGGCCGCGAGGGTTCAAAATGAGTTTGATTAAATTCATCGGTGAAAAGCTGGCTGGTTATCCTGGACGAAGCGCGCAATGGCCTGCCGTTCGCAAGGAATGGCTTAAGACTAATCCATATTGCGCTGCGTGTGGCGCTAAAAGAGCGCTTGAGGTTCATCATATACAGCCGTATCACCTGTTCCCTTCGCTTGAGTTAGTCGCAAGCAACTTGCTGACGCTCTGCGAAGGCGCTGGCAATTGTCATTTGATGTTTGGCCATTTGGGACATTGGAAAAGCTATAACCGCGCGGTGAAACAGGACTGCGCGGAATTCCTGCGAAAGGTGGTGACGAGACCATGAGTTCAATTTGTCAAGAAAAAGAAATGATAGACTTAATCTTTTCCATGTATCAACTTTCGGGTGGAAGCGATGGAGAAGTTTTAAGGAAACTAACGGAAAGCGAACAGACTGTTTGCCGGTCTGTTGTTTTTTCAAAGTTGTTTTTTAATACAGATGATCACATACGTAAGGAATGGCGCCAAATGACATCTAGTAATAAAACAGCCATGACGCTAAAGAATTAATCAATATTATTTTAATAAAAGAGGTAAATCATGACAAAACATAAAAAAGAATTTGAGGATTCAATAAGTATTAAATACCCAGGCTACTTTGACAACCAAATTACAATTTGGTCGAGTGATGCGGAATCTATCTCTATTGAATTCTGTGAAACCTTTTGTGTTTTTAAACTTTGTGAGGCAAAAAGGCTTGCAAAAATCTTGAACGCTGCAATTAAACATGCGGAGGGGATATAACTATGGGACGGTGTAAAGCGAAAAGAATGCAGTTGAGGGTGAGCCGGTGCAAGGTGGTGACGCGTCCATAAAAAGACGCAACACGCCTGCAATATTTCATGCAACGAAAACGGACTGTTTCTCGTTTCTGAAAGCCAATCTTGATTGAACTTCAATTGCCGATTCCGCCTTCCTGCAACCAGCTTTGGCGCGCTGGCCGCAGAAAAGGACACTTCTATAAATCCCGCGCTTACACGCTCTGGCTACAAGAAGCCAACTTGCTAACACCAAAGGGAAAGCCGCTTGGCGTACCTGCCGAGGTCCAGATTGAAATTCATGGCGGCAAAGGCTGGACGCATCGCCGCGACTTAGACAACACAAATAAAGCAATCATCGACCTGCTCAAGTGGCGTGGCTATTTTGAAGACGACAACACGCAGCACGTTACCAAGATTAGCACGGAATACATCAAGCCAAGTGACCCAGCAAGCCGAGCAATTTGCGTTGTGCGCGTCCTGAAGCGAGAATAGAAAATAGTTTCTTCAGGAGAACAGCCTTTGGCGCGACCCAGCAAGCCGCGACGGTGGACCTTAAAGAACCTGAATGAACGCGTGTACGAGCTAAGGGTAACCTATCCTGGCTCGCGTTCGCGTTTCCGGTGGATGGCGCTTACCGACCTGCATTGGGATAGCGCGCATTGTGACCGCTCGCTACTGAAGCGGCATTTGGATATGGCATTGGCTGAAGATGCGCCGGTGATTGTGGTCGGCGATATGTTTGACCTGATGCAAGGTAAATGGGATCCGAGAAGTGACCAAAACACATTGAGGCCAGAACACCGCGGCAACTGCTATTTGGATTTGGTGGTTCAGACTGCGGTTGATTGGTTTGCACCTTATGCAAAGATTTTGGCGGTGATTACGCCAGGCAACCATGAAGCGAGCATTACCAAGCGGCACCAGATTGATGTCCTTGACCGTTTTTGCTTTTCCATGCGGCAACTTGGTTCTGAAGTGATTTACGGAAAAGACTGGTGTTACGTGTTGCAAAAGAATTCCCGCGTGAATTCAAGAGACACGGCAAACACGAAAGTATTTTTGCACCATGGTTGGGGCGGTGGTGGTCCGATTACAAGAGGTTTGATTGATCACAGTAGAACACGCGATCAATGGGACGGCGATATTTTTGTAAGCGGGCATATTCACCGAAAGAACATTGACGAGAACAACGTTGTTCGCTGCACGCTTAACGGTAAAGTCGAAATCAGGAATCAATTGTTTGTGCGTTGTTCGAGTTACAAACACGAGATTAACGACAGTTGGCACGTTAGCCAGGGACGAGGGGCGCGTCCGCTTGGCGGCTGGTGGATCACGCATGAATGCCTTCGCCATGAACATAACACCGAATACGTTTATTTTGCGGAGCAAATATGAGAAGCCACGACCCAAGAAACCAAATCAAGATTCGCTCGCATGAAGCGCCGCGCGCACCGCGCTTGAGTCCGAGTAAGCGCGGCTATGGCCACGAATGGCAGAAGCTTCGCCGCATGGTCCTGGCACGCTCGCCGCTGTGCGTGCGCTGCTCGGAACCTGCCACCGATGTTGATCATATTTTGGCCAAGTCTCACGGTGGAACCGACGAAATAACCAACCTTCAAACGCTTTGTCATAAATGCCACGCTAAGAAGACATTCTTTGAAGATAGGGTCGGGGGTGGCTTTGTGAAACTTAACGCAAGGGAACGGAAACCAAACCCCTCCAGAGGCCGCCAAAATGGCGGGTAGGGGGGTCGAAACTTCCTGCTTAGGGGGCCAGTACCTCGTGTGAACCACGCGCGCAGATTTTCACGGAAAAGTGAAAAAGTTAAGCTTGGCAATTTGGGTAATTGAGGTGTTTTAACGTGGGTGTGCGACCTGTACCAACAAAAATCCTGGAACAGCGCGGAAGCTGGCGAGCGAAGACGCGACCAGACGAACCGCAACCGGAACCAGCGAAACTTGAACCGCCAAAATTTTTGAAAGCTGCGGACAAAAAATACTT
>JACCDP010642619.1_pt1 | contig 36486 bp, 32 predicted proteins | sample 7445841 | NCBI WGS metagenome assembly JACCDP01 (sample SAMN15323441, study PRJNA562643) | freshwater metagenome | isolation source: river surface water | place: USA:Blue River Watershed | collected 2017-08-17 | reverse complement strand
TTCGATCATGTCGTCGATGAGCGTTTCGAGCGTGGCTTTGGGCATATCAACGGGCGTGCAGATGGCACGCAATGTGGGTAAATCGGCTGGATTTTCGATATCCAAAATACGGCGTATGGCCATATGTATCATCCTCGCACACAGCACGCAATACCAAACGCAATCATCATACCACTTTGGATTGTAAAATGCAGCTGGCTTTGTCCTCACAAGCATTCGAACCTGCAGGGTAAGTCTAGGTACGTAACAGTGGTGAAATTGTCGCTCTCAAGAGTTGCTCAGAATTCAGTCCGCTTGCGAATTCCCTGTTTTCAGACAAGAGAATGCCTTCTACAACCACACCAATAATGTCGCAAACTTCTTGACTTGTTCGTCCTGGTACGACTCTGCCCTCTAAGAGCTTCAATAACTGATACTCCCACCAGTAAATGAACTCATCTATCTGCTTTGAGACATGCGCATCGAGTCCCGCAAGATGTGCTACTACGAGTTGAATCCATACCTTGCGAACTTCCGTACTAACAGACCATTTTATGAATGCCCATAATTGATCATCACTACCCTGTATGAAGAGCAACGCTTGTGATTTGCTTTGCGCAAACGACTTGGCTAGCGCAGCCTCGAGTAGGTGCTCCCGAGTTGGGAAGTAGTGCGTCACGACGGTAGTTGATCGGCCAAGTTCCGCAGCAACTTTGCGCACAGTGACGTCTTTAACCCCACACTCTTCAATAACTTTCAAGGTGGCTTCGATGACTTGCTCGGGCATGCCCATGGTTCATGACTCCTCTCCGTTTGTTTGACAAGTATACAACGCCTGTTGTATGATAACAAATATGTAACACATGTTGTACAACACATGTTGCATATTTTTAGAAAGGGTAATTCGTATGCTATCTGAGTTACGCAGTAATCTCTATTTTGCCTCGAGTAGCGCATTGACAAAGGTATTGTACTGGGTTGGCGACCCGGTAGGGATGTTTGAGAGTTCCGTAGATTTGGTTGCATTTGCCGAGACTCTGCGCTCCAAACCGGTACACAAAAGCATGACTGGCTTTCTGCTATCGACCGATTATCATGTGTGCAGAGAGGTACTGAAGTCGCCGAACTGGAGCACACTAGCTGGGGCAAACAACATCGTTGAAAAAGTCTATCTAGGCTCAGTGGCTGACTCTGAAAAAATCGACCCGTTCCTTGACTCCATCATTTCCAAGGACGGGGCTGCGCACGCGCGCATCAGGAAACTGATTCAACCTGCGTTCTCGTTTCGCATGATGCAGAATTGGAAGTCGTTAGCTGAGAGGACCGCCAAAGCACTACTTGATGAGGTTGACGGTCATTCAGTGACTGACTTCGTAGAATCCTTAGCGAATCCGTTTCCAATGGTGATGATTTGTGAGATCTTAGGTGTACCACTTGCTGATCGTGATAAGTTTGCGAGGTGGGGGAGAACGCTTGCGATTATTGGCCTCGATCTACCAAAAACAACCCAACAGCAGCAAGAGCTGGAGAATTCGTCTGATGAGCTGACAACGTATATTGCGCAACTGCTCGCAGAGAGAACACGACATCCGCAAGATGATTTACTCTCTGTGCTTGCAAATGTCGAAAGCGATGGTGACAAGCTCACCAACAAAGAGATTATCGCAACGGCTTCTTTCTTGTTGATTGCAGGATTTGAGACGACCGTCAATCTACTAAGTGTAGGAACCTTGGAGCTTCTTGAACATCGCGATCAGCTCAAGCAAGTTGCGGATAATCATGATCTCGTGCCGAATCTCGTCGAGGAGGCGTTGAGAATTGTATCTCCTGTGCAATACACTGCAAGAACGGCCAATGCTGATATGAAACTTCCTGATGGTACAAGCGTGCGTCGTGGGCAGACTATCGTGTTACTTCTTGCTGGTGCAAATCGAGACCAAGCTGTGTTTGAAGATCCCAACGCATTTCAGATAAATCGAGAGAATGCACGTACACACGTTGCATTCGGCTATGGAGCCCATCATTGCATTGGTGCGCAATTAGCACGGCTCGAAGCAGAGGTATTCTGGCGTGCTTTGCTGATGCGATACCCGGATGAAGATACGTGGAAGTTGGCAGGTGCTCCTGTCTTTCGCCAGGGAAAAACAATAAAGGGATTAGACAGCCTGCCTATAAACTTTGGTAAGTGAGGTTACACGTGCAACTTACTCGATTGCAGAAAGTTATCGTCTGGGCAATTGATATTGGATTCATCATCTACTGGTGCTTAATCATTTTTCGTGTCTTGCCACCAGAGATGATGTTTGAGGGGTACGAAAAACGAGAGGTGCAGGCTTGGAATTGGTCGTTCTTTCCTCTCGATATTTTGGCAGCCCTTACGGGAATTATCGCACAAACCACGAAGCGGCTTAACGCTCCGGTTTTCCTCATCATTTCGTTAGTGTTGACCTCCGTTGCAGGAGGTATGGCGCTGTCCTACTGGGTAGTGCTCGGGTATTATGACATTCTTTGGTGGGCGCCGAATCTCGTTTTGCTCGTTTTTCCGTTGTGGCCTTTATATCAATTTGTCATAAAGCCTTACGAGGATCTAATCAGTTGAAAGATTTCGTGCAATTTAGGCTTCCAATTCTCAGTATGCAAATCTCCAACTTCTTTTCAGGATTGTCCAATGCAGTTGTGATGATTACGATTCCTTGGCTCACACTCGAGGTGACAGGCTCTCCGGCGTTCTCGGGATTGGTCATTGCCCTTTCGGCTGTGCCTTCTTTGGTCGTCGCACCATTCGGAGGAATGGTAATAACACGATATGGTAGCAAAGCCGTGAGCATGTTTGCGGACATCATGTCTGCACTATCAGTGTTGATTTTTGCGCTGCTTGCATTGACAGGGAATCTCTCGGCGGTTGCGATCTTGGTGTGTACTTTGCTCGGAGCTATTTTCGACCCATTGGGGTACACTGCTCGCCGGACGATGATTCAACCAATATCCGAGCAAACAAACTATGATATTCAACGCCTAAATGGAATACATGAGGGGTTAATTGGTACAAGCTGGATAGTAGGTCCTGCAGTTGGCGCATGGTGTATTGCGTTAATTGGCGCAGCCAACTCTTTTTGGGTTGTCTGTGTGTTATTTCTGATTTCTGCGTTCGCTGTAGCATTTTTGCGCGATGCAGATCTGCGTATTGCTGTGCCTGAATCTCATGAGCACACCAGCACTGTCTCGGAATTGTCACTTGGATTCCGCAGGCTTTGGGGTGATAATTTTTTGCGGACTCTGTTACTCGCTGTTTTTGTGCTTGCAGCTATCTATCTGCCGACAGAATCGATCATTTTGCCAACGTATTTTGAGTCAATGAACATGCCACTGGATCTAGGAATTGTCATATCAGCGCTTGCTGCTGGTTCAACCATGAGTGCATTTGCCTATGGCTGGCTCGTGCAGAGAATAAGTAGCAAAATCCTCATTAGAGTCGCTTTTATTGGGGCATCGTTAGGAACCGTAGGAATGGCATTCCTACCTAGTTTTGGCTTGATGGTTTTGTTTGCACTCATCCTTGGGTTTTCATGGGGACCAATAAGTCCATTGCTGAATGCAAAAATCCAAGCACGTTTTCCAGCTCATGAACACCCAATGGTGTTTAGCGCTCAAATATCTGTGTTCTATGCTGCACCTCCAATTGGAATGCTATTGGTGGGATTTGGTGTTGAGACATTTGGTCTTTCACCTACCTACTTCTTCCTGGCTACTACCATGCTGATTGTTTCGGTTTTGGCTCTGCTCTCAAAGTCAATGCGTACTGATAGCTAAACGAATGCGATCGTGCATGTTTGAGGACTGTGTCAATAACAGTAAACTGCGAACGTACGCAGAACCATGGTATGCAGGGCACAATTAATGAGCGTTGCCGAATGAACGAGATGACGCACACATGCAGAAGGGTGTGAGGTCGATGCCTCACACCCTTCGTTGGCCTATGCAATAACAGGATTAGTACCAGAACATCGGTTTGCCGAGGAAGTCCTTGACTTTGGCGCGGTACGCATGTGGATCGTAGAACTGTTCGATGTCGACACGCTTGACGCCCTGTAGTGGGGTGTCAGCAGGGACAGTAGTGTAGACGCCGTTTTGGATGGCCACCATCAAGCCGCTGTGACCCTTGAGCAGCTGGTCGACGGCCATGTTGCCATACGAGAAGCCTGCCATGCGGTCGATGGCATCGGGTGCGCCTGAGCGCATCAAGTAGCCGACCTGTTGATTGACGATATCCACGCCTGTAATTTTCTTGATGGCTTCGCCAGTAATCTGACCGATTCCACCGAGTTTCTTGTGACCGTAGGCGTCTTCTTCACCGTATTCGACGGTTTGACCATCGAGCATCGTCGACCCTTCTGACATCACACAGATCGAGTAGTTGGATGGGCTGCGACGGCGGTCTTCGACGAGCTGATGTGCCAAGCGCTCCACGTCGAAGGGCACTTCGGCGAGAATGGTGCGGTCGGCATCGGCCAAGAATCCGGCCACGAGGGCCGTCTCACCACAGTTGCGTCCGAACAATTCGACCACTGCGATGCGCTCGTGCGAGCCGGTGGGGGTACGCAGTGCATTGATGAATTCGACGCTGCGGGTAATGGCTGTTGAGAAACCCAAGCAGTAGTCGGTGCCGAATACGTCGTTATCCATGGTCTTGGGGATGGCAATGACGCGTACACCCTCTTTGTACATGCGCACCGCATAGGACAGGGTGTCGTCACCACCGATGGGAATCAGGGTGTCGATGCCGAGGTGCTCGAGGACTTTGAGCACGTGTGGCGTACAGTCGGCGGTGTTTTTGGGCCCGCTAAAGGCAAATTTACCCTTGAGGAAATCAGGCATCATCTTTTCATTGACGCGCTGTGGATTGGTGCGTGACGTGTGCAACGTCGTGCCACCGTAGCGGTCAATGGTACGCACATGCAACGGGGTCAGCGGTGATGCCCACTCCTCGTTGCCCTCGAGATTGTCGAGGTTGTAGTTGAGCAAGCCACCCCAGCCGCGTTTGATGCCAACCACTTCAATGCCGGCTTCCGCACAGCGGTTGACTACCGCTTTGATGGCTGGATTTAAGCCGGGGACGTCACCGCCACCTGTCAAAATACCTACACGCACAGTCTACCTCCATCAGTAAAAATGTAGCTTTCGCGCTGTCTCTATCGCCTACTCACGCGCATCGTGAGGAGTCGTCACCACACCAAAACACCGACGCCACGCCGAGGGATATCCTCGTATCATGAGCGTCGGTGCTCTCATTCGCATGTGCGCGGCGATGACCTATATTTGCCCGCCACCACCACCGAACCCCATAATACCACCCTTTGTCATGGCGTGCACATCGAGCAACTCGTCGACGCGCTCACCACTGAGTAATCCCTTCTCAACGACGACTTCTTTGATAGTCTTGCCGGTAGCCATCGATTCTTTGGCGACGGCTGCCCCGTTGAGATAACCGATTTCGCGGTTGAGTGCTGTGACCAGGATGGCATTCTTGGCCAACCAGCCATGGGCTTTCTCGCGATTTGCGGTCAAACCAACCACACAGCGATCGGTGAACGCCGTCATCGCTCCAATCATCACATGCATCATTTCATTCAGGTTGTGGGCGATGATGGGCATCATCACGTTGAGCTCGAGTTGGCCTGCCTGGGCGGCTAAAGCCACCGTGTGGTCACACCCTTGCACATGGAAGCACGCCATGTTGAGCATTTCAGCCAGTACCGGGTTGATTTTGCCCGGCATGATGCTCGAGCCAGGTTGGACTGCTGGCAGGCGTAATTCGTCGAGCCCCGTAGCTGGTCCCGATGCCAGTAGACGGAAGTCGTTGGCGATGCGGGTCAGCGTGATACACAGGGTGCGCACTGCTGCCGAAAAGTCGGCTGGATCAGCCATGCTCTGCATCGACTCAAACAAGTTGCCCGATGAACGCAAATTCTGCCCGAGCAAGCGACTGAGGGTGACCACCATACGTGGATGGTATTCTCCATGTGCATTAAGCCCCGAACCCGTTGCAGTGCCACCGATACCGAGGCGCCGCAGGCGCTCAGCGGCAGTGGCGACACGCTCGCGGTCGTTGCGTACTGCCAGGGCGTAGGCAGCGAATTCCTGCCCGAGGGTGACAGGCACAGCGTCCTGCAGGTGGGTGCGCCCCGACTTGACCACATCTGCGAATTCTTCGGCTTTGGCTTCAAGGGCATTCGCCAAACTATCGATGACGCCGAGTAGCTCGTTGACGCGCCAGAGCACCCCCAAGCGGATGGCGGTGGGGATAGTGTCATTGGTGCTCTGTGCCATGTTGACATGGTCGTTGGCATTCACGGGTTTCTTGGCATCCTCAAGCGCATATCCCAGAATCTGGTTGGCTCGGTTGGCGAGCACTTCGTTGAGGTTCATGTTGTGGCTGGTGCCCGCACCAGCTTGGAATGGGTCTACCACGAATTGATCAGCGTGCTGCCCACCAATCACTTCATCGGCGGCTTGAATGATGGCATTTGCCAGCGTCGCATCAAGCAGACCGAGGTCACGGTTGACTTCGGCAGCGGCGCGCTTGATGGTGGCCATCGCCCACACAAATGCGGGATAGGGACGCATTCCACTCACAGGAAAGTTGATTACTGCGCGTTGGGTTTGTGCGCCATACAGGGCAGTGGCTGGGACTTGTACTTCACCCAGCGAGTCTTTTTCGGTGCGAAATCCTTGCGTCATCGCGGTAATTCCCTTATGCTGACGGCAATCACTCTGTGATTGCCGCAACGAGTGCGCGCCAATTATAGTACGAAATAGCCAAATCGTCGAACGGCACGGAAAGGAACAATAAACCATGACGGTACAACGTATCGGCGTCGTCGGATGTGGGCTGATGGGAGCGGGGATTGCACAGGTGGTGGCAGCTGCAGGATTCGCCACTCGCATCTGCGAAGTTGCCCAAGCACCGCTCGACCGCGGTCTGGCGCGCATCCAGGATGGTTTTGCACGGAGCCTCAAAAAAGGTACGATGTCTCAAGCTGATTTGGATGCCGCATTGGCGCGTATTACACCAACGCTTCATCGTGGTGACTTGGCAGATTGTGATATCGTTATTGAGGCCATTGCTGAGGACTTGGCGCTTAAACGTGCATTATTTGCAGAGCTTGATACGATTTGTGCGCCCCATGCGGTGTTGGTTTCCAATACATCATCCATTCCCATTCATCAGCTCGCACAAGCCACTACGCGCCCTGATCGGGTAGCTGGCTTTCACTTTTTTAATCCGGTACCACTGATGCAGCTCATCGAGTTGGTGTCTACGCCGTTTACGAGTGCCGTGACACGGGCAACACTCCATAGTGTCGGCCAACAGTTGAACAAGACCGTCGTTGATGTCAAAGATGAAAGCGGCTTCATCGTCAACCGCCTGCTCATTCCGTATCTCTTTGCGGCGGTGCGTCTGCTTGATGCTGGTGTAGCGGATCGTGATGCGATTGATACCGCCATGAAGCTGGGATGTGGCTACCCGATGGGACCGCTCATGCTGCTCGATGTCATTGGGCTCGATACCGCCGTTGCCATCGGCGATGTGCTTGCTCGCGAGCTTGGTGATACCAGTCTCGTAGCCCCAGATTCGCTCAAAGTCATGGTCGCCGCCGGGAAACTCGGCCGCAAATCGGGTGGCGGGTTCTATGCAAACTGATACAGGGCAGCGATGATGGTATCATGTGCAATTACTCTTCATTCTTTATTGTTCATTGTGTAATGAAAGGATGTCGCGGCTATGACGATTTGGCAACAGCAACACGATACAGGTGTTGTCACACTTACCATCAACAACCCGCCGGTCAATGCGCTCAGCCGGGCGGCGGTGACCGAGCTGGCTGACACACTCGCTTCGCTCGATGTCGGAGCAACACGCGCCGTGATTATCACTGGTTTTGGCGAAAAAGCATTCGTTGCAGGTGCCAATATCAAAGAAATCAATGCCCTCAGCGATATCGATGATGCCCGTCAGTTTGGTCAAGTGGTGCTTGCGTTGGGTCAGTATATGCGTGTGCAACCCTATCCCCTCATCGCTGCTATCAATGGCGTGGCCTTTGGTGGTGGCTGCGAGTTGGCGCTCATGTGCGATATGCGTATTGCGAGCACGACTGCCAAGTTGGCACTCCCTGAAATCACCCTCGGTTTGATGCCTGGCTGGGGCGGTAGTGTGCGTGTGGCACGCCAAGCGGGGGCGAGTACGGCACTGCTGATGGCGCTGACTGGTGAGCCGATTGTGGCCGTTGAGGCGTTGCGTCTGGGACTGGTAGACCAAGTTGTGGACCCAGCCGAACTGATGCCAGCTACCCAGACACTTGCCCGCCGCATTGCGAGTATGGCACGTCCCGTGGTTGCGTCTATCAAGACGACCATCTGGAACGGGGTTGATATGGTGCTCGACGATGCCTTGGCCACAGAATGTGACACATTTGCTGATATTGTTGTCCGTCCCAATGCCAAAGAAGGTACTGACGCATTTCTCAACAAACGCGCCCCGCAGTGGGATAACCGTTGACGCCGGCGCATGTGCCACTGGCGGGTGGGGGTGCGCAGGTGATTGGTACATTTGTGGCGCGCCCCAATCGCTTTGTGGTCGAAGCCCGACTCGGCGATGGCACGGTGGTGCGTGCCCACATGGCGGATCGTGGTCGCCTCGTCGAGACGCTCATCCCGGGTGTGCCCGTCTGTCTGGTGTCTCGCCTCGGCGAGAACCGCGCCACGCAGTGGCAAGCTGCCGCCGCACAGCGCGCAGACGGGAGCTGGGCCTCACTCGATACTGTGCTCCCCAATCGGTTGATGCGCATCGTGCTCGAGCACCAATTACTCCCTGGACTCCCCGCCTATCATACGGTGCGCCGCGAAGTGCAAATCGGTACGAGCCGCTTCGATTTTGTCCTCGAAGGACCAACCACTACCGTACTCGAAGTCAAATCTGCAGGGCGCATCGTGGCTGGTACTGGGCTGGTGCCCGATGCACCGAGTAGCCGCGCCGCCCGGCATGTGAGTGAGCTGATTTTGTTGGCACAGAGTGGGTATCATGCAGCCCTCGTGATTGTCGCCCAAGGGGTGGCGCAGCATGTGACCATAGATGCTAGCATAGACCCCGTGTTGGCTGATACAGTGCGCATTGCTATGGCACGAGGGGTGCAGTGCTTGGGTGTGTCGGCACATTTCGATCTGATGGGGTTGACGTATGAACGAGTTGTGCGGATAGAATGAACGGCTTTTTGCAGAGAAAAGTGAATAAAAATTGACGATAGTGTGATGAAAATGCGGTAATATAGCTCAAGATATATACAAACGTCGATAAAAACCAGTGAAAGGTAGGTCACAATGGTGATTCCTTACTTGGCACCAAGGCGCTTTGGTCTTTTTCTGGTCAGTATTCTCATGTTTGCGTTGGGAGTTGTTGCAGTCAGTCGTGCCCAAGAGGCACCGACGCCACGCGTGTGGTCAATAGTACCGGATTCGCCTGTGCCGACCACTGCCACGGTGCGCTACACTGTCACATTTAGTGAAGCCGTCACAGGTGTGGATGTCAGCGACTTCAGTACGGCTGGCGATGATGCTGGAGCACATATTCAGACGGTCAGTGTAGCGAGTAATCCTGCAGTTTACGAGGTGGTGGTGTCACTCGGTGCTGCACATGCCAAACTCCTACTGGTGCTCAATGATGATGATACTATCCGCAATAAAGATGATGTTCCACTTGGTGGAAATGGTGCGTCTAATGGGGTTGTGAGTGCATTGGCCGTCAGATATCACGCATTTCCCCAGGTCGTATCGCTTGTACCAGAGTCAACGTTGCCAACTACTAGTATGGCCACGTTTGTGGTGACATTTAGTCAGGCGGTCACAGGCGTGGACGTGAGTGATTTTGGTACTGCCGGAGATGACGTGGGCGCACTCGTGAAGCGCGTCAGTGCCACAGATAATCCTGCAGTATATGATGTTGTCGTTGCGCTTGGATCCACACATAAGCAGTTGTTGCTTTTGCTCAACGATGACGACACGATTCGCAACGTGGCGGGAGCACCACTTGCGGGGAGTGGTATGTCAAATGGAACGGTGAGTGCGGTTGGTGTGACATACACCGCACCAACTACAGTCGCACCCACCGCAGATGTCAGTCTTCCGCAGTCTGCAGGGGCTGAAGTTGGTCAGCATTCATCATTGGCACTGACGAAACCAACCAACCTACCGGTTATCAGCTACTACGATGCAATAAACACAGACCTCAAGCTGATGTTTTGCACTGATCTGCAGTGTGGGACTCCGTCGATACGCATCGTTGATAGCGTGGGCGATGTAGGAGAGTATTCATCTCTTGCACTCACGGCAACAAATATTCCTGTCATTGCTTACCACGACAAGACCAACCAGAATCTCAAGTTGGCGATATGTAATAATGCCACATGCACAGCACCAGTTATCCGTACCCTCGATAGTGTGGGGAATGTGGGCACATATGTGTCCCTGTCATTGACTGCTACCAATTTGCCCGTTATCAGCTACTACGATGATACCAATGATGACTTGACGCTGGCGCTTTGTACCAACGCAACCTGTAGCACTTCTCTATTACGGACTATTGATAGTACGGGCGATGTGGGGGCATTCTCAGCGATTGCCATGCCTTCGACGAATATGCCTGTTATGGTGTATTTTGACAATACGAATGACGATTTGAAGTATGCAGTGTGCAACAATCCCACATGTAGTGCGTCCACAATTGCTACGCTTGATACGTTAGGGAGCACAGGGTGGTTTCCTTCAATCACATTGACATCAACCAACCAGCCAGTGATTAGTTACCAAGACTATGATGGGAATGATCTTCAGTTAATTACATGCCGACACATACTTTGTAACGAACGAACCTATGTGCTCGTTGATGATACTGACGTGACTGGTGGATATACATCAACTGCCCTCACCGCATCGAATGTACCTGTGATTGCGTACTATGAATTCACCAACCGCAATCTGAAACTTGCGTTGTGTAATAATGCGCAATGTGATGCGCCTGTTATTCGCACCCTTGACAGTGTGGGAGATGTGGGTGCATATCCTGCACTCAAAGTTATCCCGAGTACAAATCCCACTTTGGTGAACCTCGTTATTAGTTACCATGATGGTACAATTGATGGTCTCAAATCGCTTAAACTTTATGCTGGTACACAAGCTATCGATACGGTGCAATCGATTGATAGAGGTCAGCCGTATGCGTTTAACAAGGTATCACCAGTCAATAATGCTACGGGAATACCGACTACCGTCACGTTTAAATGGGCTCCGAGCACGTATGCAACGACATACGAGATTTGTGTTTCTCTGAGTGCGGCCACATGTACAAATTGGGGTGTAATGCCGAATGCGGACACGCAACTTGTCTACTCGGGTTTATCCCCAAATACCACCTATTACTGGCATGTGCGTGCGTTAAATGCTGGTGGGAGGACGTATTCTGCAGGTGAATATTGGTCGTTCAAAACAGGACCGTAAGCATGCTATCACTGGTCATACAAATGCGATAGCCTCGCACAATATGTCAAAGAATGGAGCGAATTGCGCTATACTAGAAGCACACTGTTGTTTTCTCAATTGACATTTCCCGACAGACGCATCTGCAAAGGAGCACTTCATGTTTAGTGGCACACGCCAACAGCGCGGCTGGTACTTTTTCGACTGGGCAGTTTCGGCCTATTCCACCACCGTCGGTGCTGTGTTTCTTGGGCCGTATCTGACGAGTATTGCCGAAGCAGCTGCCAAAGATACTGGTGGCATGCTCTACCCGCTCGGAGCCGGAATCCCTATTGCGGCAGGTTCTTTCTACGCCTACATGACATCACTGTCGGTGCTATTGCAAGTCTTCTTTTTGCCCATCCTTGGTGCGGTTGCCGACTACACATCGCTCAAACGGCGCATGTTGGGGATTTTTGCCTATATCTCCACGGTGGCCGTAATTTTGATGTTCTTCATGCAGGGGACCGATTATCTCTTTGGTGGGTTGCTCTATCTGGTTGCCAATCTCACTTTTGGGGCATCGATGGTCTTTTACAATGCGTTTCTGCCCGAAATTGCTACTCCCGATGAGCGGGATGCCGTCTCATCCAAGGGGTTTGCCTTTGGCTATCTGGGTGGTGGGCTCTTGCTCATCCTCAACTTGGCACTCTTTTTGTCGTACGAACAAATTGGCATTGATGGCGGTTTGGCCGTGCGCATCTGCTTGGCGTCAGCTGGTGTCTGGATGGCTATTTTTATCCCCATCACGTTGCGTAGTCTGCCAAATGCGGGTGCTGTACGTGATTTACAACAAGGACAATCGGTATTGACGGCAGGGTTTCGTCAGCTTGGTGAGACTATCCGTAACTCGGTGCACTACCCGCAAACGCTGCTCTTTTTGGCGGCTTACTTGCTCTACAATGACGGCGTGCAAACGGTGATTGCCATGTCATCGACCTTTGGCACCCAAGAACTCGGCATGGAATCACAAACGCTGATTATCACCATCCTGATGGTACAGTTTGTGGCCTGGTTTGGTGCCCTCGGGTTCAATCAAGTGGCTAAGCGCACGGGAGCCAAAAAGGCCATTTTGTACAGCTTGGTCATATGGACATCACTCACAGTGGTGAGTTATTTCATTGTCAAAGGCAGCGTCGTGCAATTTTTGCTGCTTGGTGCCGGGATCGCGGTCGTACTGGGGGGAACCCAGGCGCTCAGTCGCTCACTCTTTGCGCAGATGATTCCCAAAGGCAAAGAATCGGAGTATTACAGCCTCTACGAGGTGAGTGAGCGTGGTACCAGTTGGATTGGGCCGCTTGTCTTTGGCTTGGTCTACCAATTTACGAGTTCATATCGGCTAGCGCTGACCATGATTGGACTCTTTTTTGTGGTCGGGTTCATATTGCTCATATTCGTGAATGTGCGACGTGCTATCAGTGAAGCCGGTAACGAAGTACCAACCGTTGTATAATAGATTCAGGGTGACCTCCCGTTTTGCGAATACCTAAGGAAAAGGACAACCATGACCACGTCTTCGGAGTATCGTACACTTGGGAAACGCCATAAAATTATCGATGGCCCCGAGAAACTAACTGGCACAGCGCAATATACGGCGGATGTGTCTCTGCCCGGCATGTTACATGCCCGTCCCGTGTTGAGTCCTTATGCGCATGCCCGCATTACATCGATCAATCGCACGGCGGCACTAGCTGTCCCCGGTGTGGTAGCTGTGCTAACCGCAGCTGATTTGCCGACACGTGATCGCCCGGTTAACTCGCGTTCGAGTGCGGTGCTCGCACACGACGTGGTGCTCTTTCGTGGGCATCCGGTGGTCGTTGTTGTTGCCGAAAACGAAGCCGCTGCCCAAGATGGTGCTGATGCCGTCGAAATCGATTATGAACCATTACCAGTGGTAGCTTCGTCCGATGATGCGTTGGCTGCGAACGCGCCCATCATCTGGCCCAACGGCTTGCCCAAAGACGGCATGGATTTGACCGCTGCTCACGCCGCTGTCGACAAAAGCGGTGATATCGCCGAGCAGGCACCATCCAATCTGCATGAAGAAAACGTCTTTAAGCGAGGTGATGTCGATAAAGGCATCGCAAGTGCTGATATTGTGCTCAAACATCGTTACACGACGCCGATTGTGCATCAAGGTTATCTCGAGCCACATGCGGTGGTCGCCGAGCCACACCATGTGCGTGGCGAAATCACCGTGTATACGAGCACGCAGGGGCAGTTTGGGGTACGTGACGAAGTCGCACGCCTGTTGTCCTTGCCCAAATCCAAGGTACGTGTGGTGCCGATGGTGGTGGGTGGCGGCTTTGGTGCCAAATATGGCATCCTCGACCCACTTGCGGCCGCAGTGGCGTGGGCGGTTCGCCGTCCTGTCAAGATTGTGCTGACGCGTAGCGAGGATTTTCTCACCACGACGCCATCACCGGCGATGAGTATCGATTTGACGCTGGCCGCATACAAAGACGGGCGAATTGCAGCTATTGATGCAGTCGCTGTCATTGACAACGGCGTATTTCCGTTCACCATCGGTGGAATTGTCGGCATTCTGCTTGGCGGTTACTACAAATGTGACAATGTGCGTATCGTGCTCCGCGAAGTCTTGACGCACAAACTCCAAGGTGGCGCGTACCGCGCGCCTGGCGCACCCTCTGCCACATTTGCTATCGAGTCGAGCATGGATGAGCTTGCCCGCACATTGGGGCGCGACCCTGTCGAGCTGCGTCTGCAAAATTGTGTGGTCAAGGGTGATTTGATGGGGAATGGTGGTGCATGGCCACACATCGGCATGCGCGAATGTCTCGAAGCACTGCAATCACACCCGATGTGGCAACAACGTACCCAAGCCCCTAACACGGGTTGGGGCATGGCTGTCGGTGGCTGGTTGTGTGGAATGTCACCAGCCGCCTCCGTGTGTCGTATCGACAGCGATGGTGCAGTACGCATCCATGTGGGCTCTGTCGACATCTCGGGCGTCAACAGCTCGTTGGTGCTGGTCGCTGCCGAAATCCTGGATATCTCACCTGATCGCATCCAACTCATCCAGGGCGATACCCGTACTGGTCCACGTGCCGGCCCGAGTGGTGGCAGCCAGACGACGTATAGTGTGTCGGGTGCGGTGGCCAAAGCGGCGCAGGCTGTGCGTCAAAAATTGCTGGACGTGGCTGCTGACCACTTCGAAGCCAGCCCGGCTGACTTGGAATTGCGGGATGGTGTAGTCAGCGTCAAGGGCTTCCCCGATAAATCGATGGAGATAGGCGCCATCGCTGAGCTTGCTGAAAACCACGCTGGTGGTCACGGTCCAATTGTCGGTGAAGGTGCGACCGCCATTTCCGAAAATGCACCTGGGTTTGTGGCGCATCTTGTCCAAGTGCATGTCGATCCAGACACCGGGCATGTCAAGCCGCTCAGGTACTTGGCAGTGCAAGACGTCGGCTTTGCGCTCAATCCGATGCTCGTCGAAGGGCAGATTCATGGCGGTGTGGCACAGGGCCTTGGTTGGGCGCTCCATGAAGCCATGATCTATGACAATAATGGGCAGTTGCTCACGGCCAGCTTTATGGATTATAGTGTGCCCGGCGGTGACGCCTTGCCTGATATTGATGTGGTGATGGTCGAAAACAAAGCGCCCCACGGACCGTTTGGTGCACGCGGTATCGGTGAACCTCCGATTACCGCCGGGGCAGCCGCTGTTGCCAATGCGGTGCGTGCTGCGGTTGGCGCGCGCGTATGTGACTTGCCCCTGCGCGATGAGCGTGTGTGGCGTGCAATACACAATGCCTAGAATGACGCACCTACGCGCCGCAATCCATGCGGCGCGTAGGTGGTGAAGGAACACAATGCACCGTCGTACCATCCTTGCACTGACGACGTATCTGCTTGCTGCGTGTGCGGTACGCTCCGTACCAACGCCCCCCACGCCTACTTTTGTGTACGTCTACAGCGACAACTGAGTCCCTTGAACGCGTACGCGCCCTATCGTTGATAGGCTTGTCAGCACCTATTCCCCGTGTATCACTGCCATCGAAGCCAACTATTCTACGGCTGAAGGGCGGCAAGTGGCACATACATATGGCGTCAAATCACATCCAGTAGTCATGGTCATTGCAGCCGATGGCAGAGTAGTAGTGCGTGTCAATGGCGTGCCCGATGCAGATGCGTTAGTTGATGCGTTGGACGGCGTGTGTACCTAGCCTATTCCCCGCGGCGAATCTCAACACGCACGTTGCCTTCACCTGAGAGCACATTGAGCACAAGCGTAGTTAACGAAATCACGATGGCTCCAATAAATGCTGTCATGAATCCATCTATCGCAAACTGGATGCCGAGAAAATTTGTGAAATATGCGGTGAGCTGCAACAATACGGCATTCACCACCACACTAAACAGCCCTAGAGTGAGAATGACGAGTGGGCAGGTAATGAGTGTGAGAATCGGCTTGATGAGCAGATTGATGACACTAAATACTGCTGCAATGATTCCAATTTGCCACCCTGGACCGGTAAATGTAATCCCAGGTACCAAATAGAGTGCAGCAAATATCGCCAACGATGTAATCAGCCACTTGAGCACAATTTGGCGTAAGTCGTCAAAAAATCCTGATTCTTTTTTGCTTGTCATGTCTACCCCTTCTCTGGACGCCGTTGCGCCAGTTCCTTGCCGTATGCTTCAATATCATTATAGAACCGTGAGCGCTTTGCAACAATAGCCTTTCCTTTGACGTTTTTTTTGCGTGAAGTGTTGCCGCCACCTGTACGCTCACGACACCACGACAAATAGAGGCGCTCTGCGGCACGCGTAACTGCCACGTAGCACAAACGGCGCTCTTCTTCGATGCCTACTGTGGTATCCATGCTTCGTTCGTGTGGGAGTACACCTTCTTCTAGTCCTACGACAAACACGAGTGGCCATTCCAACCCTTTGGCGGCATGAATGGTGAGGAGTTGCACTTGGTCGCGATCGTCGTTGCCACCATCACTACTTGTCATAATAGCAATGTATTGCAAAAAATCCTCGGCGTTGTCATACTCCTCGGCTACCGCCAAAAGCTCGTTGATGTGTTCGCTAGCATCGTCGAGCTTTTCTGGGTCTTTCTTGTGGAGTTGTTCGAGATAGCCACGATAGCTCGTTTGGACGAGAATATCCTCGATTAAATCGCGTGGTGGAATACCATTTTTGATGCGTTGGCGCAACCGTGCCAGCAGGTTGTGGAGCTGACGTGCCCCGTTGCGGGCGTTTTCTTCGATTTGGGCGAGCACCATAATATCGCCCAGGACATCGGCAATAGCCAGATTGCGCCGAGCGGCTTCCACACTGAATACTTTTAGTGGTTTGGCGCTCAGCCCGCGCTTGGGTACATCGGCCACACGTGTCAGTGCCATATTGTCACGTGGATTAACAGCGAGGCGCACAAACGCCAAGATATCGCGTACCACCGCTCGGTCGTAGAACCCCAGTTGCCCTTTGAGTTTATAGGGGATGTGTTTGAGTCTAAGTGCTTCTTCAAATTGCCGACTCATGAATTTGGAGCGATACAGGATGGCAATATCCTTGGGTTGGCGTCCTTCGCGACGTACATCACCAAAAGCCCCCAGATTATCCATGCTGTTGACCATCAACGATATCTCATGAGCCACGGCGAGGGCTTCATCTTTGCCTGATTGGTATTCGAGGAATATAATCGAACGATCTGCTGAGCGAGCCGTGTTGTGCGCCACGAGTTGCATCGGTGCCACCGCCTGACTATGCCGAATGACCGCATAGGCCGCATCGAGGATGGCTTGTCGACTTCGGTAGTTGGTTTTGAGTTCGATGACTTGGGCACTCGGGAACGTTTCGCCAAAGCGTGTGATAATCGTGTGGTCAGCGTTGCGGAACCCGTAGATGGATTGCATGGCGTCACCTACCACAAACAACGAACGAGGTCTAGACCCTACCGGCTCACTCAACATGCGTACCAGGCTAAATTGACTCGGGTCAGTATCCTGATACTCATCCACGAGGATATGGCGCCACTGCTGTTGCACCTTGTCGAGTACATCTTCGTGCTCGCTCAGCAGGCGATGCGTCAGCAGAATCAGATCGTCGAAATCGACGGCGTTTGCTTCAGAAAGTAACCCTTGATAGTGGCGGTACCGTAGCGCCATCCACTCGTCATTGGGGGTAGTCGCTTGCGCAAGTAGCATTTTGGGTGTTTGTAAGCGACTTTTGGCCCGCGATATACGCCGGAGCACGTCGTTGATGTCACTCGCTTCAGGCGACATCTCGGTGGCAGCATCAATACTCTGCTGTACAAGTTGTAGTTGTTCATCACCACTATATATACTAAAGTTGCGTGTGTAGTGTCCGATATGCCCTTCGATGTATTGGCGCAACACACGTACACAAATGGCATGAAATGTGCCAGTGGTGAGGCGTTGTAAGCTCCCACCCAGGATGGGTTTGAGCCGTTGGCGCATTTCTTTGGCAGCCTTATTGGTAAAGGTCAACGCCAAAATATGTGCTGGTTCGACATGGTGCTGGTTGACTAAATGGGCGATACGCAACGTCAAGACTCGCGTTTTACCGCTCCCAGCACCTGCTTTGACCAACACTGGTCCAAGTGGGGCTGTGACAGCCGCATATTGTTCATCGTTGAGTCTGGCCAGGTAATCCACAATTGATTCCTCTAAAATAGTGTTGCTTGTTCAGGTAGTGCAAGTGTATCCCATGGGAGCTGCGGCAAGGTGGTGCGTGTCTGCAATTGACGATAAAAGAGCCGAGCGTTGTGTGGTGAGACGGTTTCTACCGGACAATGCATGAAAAAATGCACGTCGATGCCTGTTGCCAACCACTGTGTAATTGTTGTTTGCCACGTCTCCCACAGTGCCTGGTTGCGTGCAGTATCGGGGTGGCTAATATAGCGCACCAACACCAAATTACTCGTCACAAATGGGTGCATCGGCACCTGTGGTTTGTGGTCGCGTGCCCGCGCCATGTCGACCTCTGCTCCAGGTAAATCACCGAGATCGAGTGGGCGTACATCCATCAGGCAATGTCCCGCATTGTAGCGATTGAGGAGTTCGATGAGCTGTTGTTCTGCATGTGGAGTATACCAATCTGCGTGACGTACTTCGACGCTGATGCGATACGTGGTCGGCCATTCGGCAAGCCATGCCTGTAATTGTGGCAGATGACGCAGCGCGAAATGTGGTGGCAACTGCAAAAAAAAGGGGCCGAGTCGTGTGCCGAGTGGTGCCATCTGTTGCACAAACTGGTGTGTGGCCGCAATATTGTGTGCCAGCTCACCCGTATGACTGATGTGTTGTGGGATTTTCAGGCAAAATCGAAATGATGCCGGAGTATCGTTGCACCACTTTGCCACGGTATCAGCTGATGGCGTTGCATAAAAGGTCGTATTACCCTCGACATTTTGCATGCGTTGTGCATACAAATGCAAAAAATCACTCGCTTTACTCCCGTGCGGAAAAAAGCTACCCACCCACTCTTTGTGCGACCACACTGCGCACCCCATGGTAAAACTCATGGTTCACCTACTGCATCTGTTACCTCAATTGTGGCGCCATCTGCAGCCGCCGACATACTCATGGCGGTGAGCACTTGCACCGCAGCGAGACCATCGACCAGGGTTGCGCCACGCTGCGGCTGACCGTTGATTGCCGCAACAAAGCCTTCAATTTGCCGTTTGTATGAATGTCCATCGGCTCCTAGTGGGCGATGATATTGCTGATCATGGTGCGTAAACACGTCGACATCACTACTTTTTAAGTACCACGGCAAATATGTCTTAGCAATAATACTACCACCCCCCGCATACAAGTGGAACCCTTCGTGGTGGTCGCCACGAATAGTGACAGTCAAATCGAGGTGCCCCAAGGCACCATCTGCAAAGGTGACTGCACTAAACCAGCACCAGCTTTCGTCTCGTTGAAGCAGGCGAGTCTGCACGCGTGTAATCGGTCCACAGATATAACGTGCGGTATCAACCAGATGACTGCCGTGGGTCAATAGCAAATAACGCCGGCGGTCTGCTTTGGGATTTCCCGCGGGGCGGAGTGCTGATGTGTCGTACATAATCGTTGGTTGTACATTATCTGTGACCGTGTAGCGATAGTGCGAATCACAGTACCAGCCACGATATGCCAAGCGTGCACCGAGGTGGTGGTGTGCCATGTCGTGTGCGTAGGCAATGCCAGGGTCAAATCGTTTATTGTTGCCGACTTGCAGGATGAGTGGTGTCTGTGCTGCTAGTTGTACCAGTGCCTGACAGCTGGCGACGTCCACGCCGAGTGGTTTTTCAACCAAGACATGTTTGCCCGCTGCAATGGCCTGCTGTGTCAACGGCACATGGAACTGGTCGGCGACTGCAATCACTACTGCATCCACTGCTGGGTCCGCAAACAGCTCACTTGCATCCGCATAGACCACGTCTGGTTGATGCACTGCTGCCGCATAGGCACGCAAGCGTGCTGAGTGGTCGGCAATAGCATAGAGCTGAGCGTTGTGCGCTTTGACGATGGCCGGGAAATGACCTGCTTGGGCAATGGGCCCACACCCTACCACACCGATTCGCAATGGGCGCATCATTGATGTTGCACCAACTCAATCAAGGTGCCCATCGTTGCTTTGGGGTGAATGAATGCGACGAGCGTGTTGTGCAGACCGAGGCGCGGTGTCTCGTCGACCAAGCGTAAACCTTGGTCTTTGAGTTGGGCCAAGCATGCCACGATGTCATCAACACGATATGCGATGTGGTGCATGCCGGGACCCTTTTCGGTCAAATATTTGGCAAACGCCGCTTCATTCGACGTCGGTGCGATTAATTCCACCATGCTGGCACCAATATGGGTGACGGCCACACGCATGTGTCGCTCTGGGAGCTCAATGATTTCCCAGTCGATGACACCAAACTGGTGCTGGTAGAGTGCGATTGCGTCGGCGATGTCAGTGACCGCCAGTCCAATGTGATCGATGGTGGTAAACACAGGCAACTCCTCGAGTATCATTAGGAGTATTGTACCAAATCATGCTTCGTGAGGGGGTGATGTAGTGCATTTTGGTGCACAGTGTACAATACTACTACGTGCAATGAATGGGAATGTGACGATGCTGCTCCTTTCACGGGTACAACGAATCTATGTAGTCATTTGGGCAGCATGCACGCTCCTCAAGCTGGGATCACTTGCATTCAACGTGCATGTGATTGGCAGTACCGCACAAGATAGTGGTGCATACTACGGTGCTGGTTTTGCGCTCAACCACGGGATTTCGCCGTATGCGACAGCCACATGGCAGGCGTTGTTGCCATCCATTGAAAGTGAGCGCTACGTCTACCCACCATTTTGGGCCGTGCTCTGGCGCATACCGGCCATGCTCGACTTTGCCGTAGTGCGATGGCTGTCAGTGCTTGGGAACCTGGGTATTCTGGTTGCAAGCACGCTCCTGCTTGCGCATGCATGCAGGTTAAACCACAGGCAGCATGCTGTGGTATTGGTGAGTGCAGTAGCATCGGTACCCGTTTTTGGTACGTTTTTTCTTGGGCAGGTATCACTCTTGTTATTGCTGATGGCAGTAGTCTCCACCCATCTTGCCACTCGCTATCCGACATGGTCGGGCGTACTCGTGGGGCTTGCAAGTGGGATTAAACTTTTTCCAGCAATTTGGGCATGGCCGTTGGCGCGCAGCTGGAGGTGGCAAGGCTGGGTGGGATTGTGTAGTGGTGGCGCATTCACTCTCATCGTTGCAATCAGTGGAGCTCCATTGGCGATCTGGCGTGATTACCTGCGCATCGGATTGTTGCCTGATTCGGGCCCACCGCGCTGGTCAATGAACCGGAGTGGGCTGTGGAACGTACTCGATCGTACGTTGGCCACGCATGAATACACGTTTGATGGCGTCACCTACACGTTGCCTGCCCTGTGGCAGCAGCCAGCGCTAATTACACCGCTGGCTGTGGCTATTACCATGGCCGTGTTGGCAGTGACCGCATGGGTGTTGCTCCATACTGACGATGTCTGGTACCGCATGGCAACCGTGGTGACCGCACTCTTGCTGGTTATGCCATTTCAATCAAATCACTACATGGTGTTGTTATTGATCCCCGTGGCAGTGTTGATACGCGACCGTAACCAGTGGTGGGTACTTGCGCTGATGGCAGTCTGCGACACGCTGGTGCGCTACCAATACAACATGGTGCGCATCGTTGAAAGCACATGGCCCGCCAGTGCCGGTACGGTCATGCTCGTGGTGGTGTGGGGGTGGTTGGTCTGGCAGCGGGTTAGCGCGCCCGCGCAGCAATCACCCATAGAAACGTGACATCGTCGCCATCTTCGTTGACGGTTTCTTCGATGGCTGAATGAATGGTTAGTCCTGCATCACGTATGAGCTGGCGATTGTGTTCACTATCAAAGCCACTCCAGTACATGGGGACGCCCAGCCAGTCATTGCTGTAGTCGGCTGGGGTATCATAGGCCGTCAAACATGCCACAAACACCCCGTTGGGCCGTAACCAACGTGCGATGCGCTGGAAGAGTGCAGCGTGTTCGTCCCGTGGGACATGAATGATCGAGTAGAATGCACTAATCGCATCAAATGATTCGGGTGGGAAGTGGATGGTGCCGATATCCGCACAAATAAACTGCCCTTTGGGGATGTTGCGCGCAGCCAGCGCAATTTGCACGGGAGAAACATCAACTCCAGTTATCCGATACCGCTCGCTCAAGAGTTTTGTGGTAGGCTCGCCGTTGCCACATCCCAAATCGAGTAAGTGCATACCGCGGGCCGCATGGTCGAGCAATACTTGCGTGTAGCGCTGACGGGTGTCATCACGAAAGGTGCGCCCCCATTCACTGTACCGATTGCCGATTGCATCGTACCCACTACTCACAATGTCTACAGGATTTTGATCATTACTCATTTAATGAATTCCTCAAGCATCGTCTTCCAGCGTGGCTTGGGTTTGAGTGTTTTGACATAGGGTGCTCCAGCAGCCTGGAGCATGTCAATCAGCCGATTGAAGCCTTGTTCGCTTGGGGCGAGCCAGACTTGCCCGCTCCCATGAAAGACGTTGACGAGCCCCTCGCCCGAAGTGACGAGCCCTACCAACGATTTGGTTGCAACTTCGACGCGCTGTTCGATGGTTCCTTTGCGGAGCACCACGATTTCACCATCAACACGTAATTCTTCGTTGTTGAGATCGACGCGCAAAATGTCACTAGCTGCTACAGGGCTTTGTACCACACACCAGCCACTGCCACTAATACGCGTGCGAATGGCTTCGTCTTTGCTAAAAATAAACGACGAGATATTTTTTTTGATGGCTAAACTTGTGTCCACCCCTTGCTCACTCGCAATATAGCGTCCATCATCGACCACGGCTTCTTCGCCAGGTTGGATGCGTGTCAGTAGATAATGGTCAAAGGTTGGCTCGGTGTAGATTTCGCCGTTGCCTTGAAAGGTGGTACGAAAGACTGATTCATTGTTGAGCCGTTGTTCGAGCACACGCTTGAGCATCCCCCACGCACCACCCGCACTCGTGTTGGTGGTAATCGTGCCTTTGCTAAACTGCAGCATGCCTGGTTCAATCACTGCCCCGCCACCACTCAAGGTGATGCGCAGTTGGCGGAGTCGTAGTCCCATTTGTTGCGCATAAAATGCAATTGCAGCCACATCTGGACGACTTGAAATGTTTAGGGCAGGATATTCAATGACTTCAACACTGCTTTGTGCCCCTTCCATGCGGGCAATCACGCTACCGTTCATTCGAACCTCACTTTCACAACACACCGTTTAGTCTTGTGTGGCACGTATGGGCATAAAAAACGCCACCAACACCGACAACGGACCCAACAACAAGCCGATGAGCACACCCATGTACCAGCGATATTTTTTACGATAAATGACAGCAGCAGACAGGGCACCAAGCGTCAGCCAAATAAATAATGCCACATTCACATGAAACATTGTTTGTGTCATATGCATCCTTTGACGAATCAATTCGAATAGAGTTGCAACCGTTCATTCATCGCAGGAATATCGGCTGCTGCAATCAACCCCAGCAACGGTTGCTGTGTGTCACCATCCTGGGTAACCAGCACTGCATCCAGATAGGTGCCACGCCGATTATGCGTGGCAAAGTGGGCAAGTACGTCGATGAGTGGGGTCTTTTGTGCCACAAAAACCGCGGTGTCTCGTTGCGCGGCGTGTGTGAGTACATCTGCAACCGTGTACGTATCGAGGTCGATGACATGGTGTGGTTGCGCCCCGAGAAAATACGTCACATTCCGCACACTGAGAATACCATGATATTGCATTTTATGGTAGACAGGAAGCTGTGAAAAATGTTGGTTGCTCATGAGCCGGATTGCAGTGGTAAGCGATTGTTTACTGTCAATACTCACCACTTTGGTACGGATGAATTGGCGTACTGTTGGTGGTGTCAACAACAAATCACGGAGTACCGTGATGCGGTTGACAGCCCACGCGTTTGGTTCTGCCAAAATCTGTCCACCGCCCCGCTCATGCACAATCACGTTGCGGAGGCGTGCGAATGCTTTGAGGTCTTCGGCATATGCTCTCACTGCCTGGTTGCGTTGTCGCAGTGTGTCCACCTGTTGGGTAAATGGCGTGCCACGTGGCAACCCACTCAGATTTGCGAGGTGCTGTTCGATCGCAATGAATGCTTCGAGGAATTGTTGTGACTGAATATTCATCGCATTTGCTCATGCAGAAATCGTACCAATACACCAATCACACGCAGGTCAATCGTATGTCCGATTGGTAGTTCCACGTACTGTGTCGGGTACCCGGCATCATTGAATTGTGTGTGGCTCATCTGTCCGTGTGTCACGGGCACTACTTCATCGAGACTGCCGTGGACGATGAGTACAGGGCATGGCGCGTGCACGGCGGCGCCACTCCCCATGCTAAATGGATTGACACCACTCAAGATGGCGACTCCCTTGAGATCATTGCGTGTCAATGCCACCAGTCCTGCCATGGCGCCACCTTGACTGAATCCCATGACGAATGTGGCTGCTGGATTTGTGCCATACGCAACCACCGCTGCATCAATGCTTTCATTGAGTACGGTCAGGGCATGGCTTGCTTGTGATTGATCCCCGCGGATGTGTCCTGGGGTAATATCGATTTCAAACCACGCATTGGCACCAGGCATGAGCATGTACGGCGCGCGCATCGAGACGATATGCATGTCGTCTGGCAAGTAGGGCGCAAGTTGGAGTAAATCTTCTTCGTTAGTACCGTACCCATGTAGGAGCACGAGCAACGGCGGGGCAATCCGCGGAACACGTGGTGCCAACGATTCATGGCGCAACGGCAACTCAGGGAACTCATTCATGCGTGTGATTCTTCGTTGTGTATGATTGCATCGGCTTCGATTTCGACCAACATGCGCGTGTCAATCATCTGGGCGCGCACGAGAGTGTTGGCAGGGCGGATTTCCGCAAAAATAGCACCATGAGCGCGTGCAACTGCTTCCCAGTCTTCGATATTAGCCACAAATATGCGGGTGCGCACCACATCGCTCAGTTGGGCACCAGCATCGTTTAGTGCACGCTCGATTTTGCGTATGATGTATGTGGCTTGGGCACCTGCATCACCAGGATGCTGTACTTCGCCATGTGCATTTGAAGCCGTTGTTCCCGATACGGCCACATGATTCCCCATGCGTACGGCACGTGAATATCCAGCGAGTGTTTCCCAAGGTGTTCCTGTCGAAATATTGGTGCGCATTTGCTACTCTTTCGTGTTGCACAATCTGGATATTGAGCTAAGTATACTGCAACTCATCGCCTCAGTGCTTTACGCACATGTGTGGTAATGGTAATATACACACAGCAAAGTCAGGAACCAAGTATGCATCGTATTGCTGTCGTTATCGTTAATTATAATACTTGCGAATTGTTGCGTGCCTGTTTGCAGTCAATTCCTGCGGGGCTCACGACTGGTGCATGTGATGTTTGGGTAGTGGATAACGGCTCAAGTGATGATTCTGTGACGATGGTGCAGACGCAATTTCCGGCAGTCCACTGTATTGTGAGTAACCACAACGGTGGCTTTTCGTATGCCAACAATCTGGCGTTGCGGCAGATTTTGGCCAATGATGATGCGCCACCCTACACCATGATTTTGAATCCTGATACGGTGGTAACACCCGGTGCATTCGAACGCCTTGTGGCCTATCTGCACGAGCACCGCGATGTGGGTGCGGTGGGTCCACAACTGGTGTTGCCCGATGGTACACTCGATCTTGCATGTCGGCGTTCGTTCCCCAGCCCAGAAGTCTCATTCTGGCGCATGACTGGGTTGTCTCGGCTCTTGCCACACCATCCGCGCTTTGGGCGTTACAACATGACGTATGTAGATGCAGGGCAGACCATAGACGTGGATGCACTCGTTGGAGCGTGCATGCTCATGCCCACTGCCGTCATCCGCGAAGTTGGGCTGCTCGATGAAACATACTTCATGTACGGGGAAGATCTCGATTGGTGCTACCGCATCAAGATGTATGGCTGGCGGATCGTGTATGTGGCCGACGCCATCGTGCATCACGTCAAGCGTGCCTCGAGTCGCCAACGCCCGGTGCAGACCATTCGCCATTTCTATGACGCTATGCGTATCTTTTTTCGCCGCTACTACAAACACACCACCCCACGGCCATTAGCATGGCTGATTGAAACGGGCATCACGCTGACCGAGCACGTGCAACTGTGGCGCAATGCATTACGCCCTGCTGCGCATGGAAAGCGAGGGAACTAGTCTATGCTGTGGCGTATTTCACGGAATCGTGTACTGGTGATATTGGCGGCCATGTTGGGTGACGCACTTGCAACGAACGTAGCACTCTTTCCCATCTATTGGTGGGTCCGCACGCTCAACATCGAAGTCCAAGCTCAGCTCGACAGTACACCGTGGTCGGGCGTGGCGCTCTTTGTGATTGTGCTTAATTTGGCGTTGTTTGGTACCTATCTCGTTGCAGGCATGTACACATTACCACGTGGTGTGTCACGCATCGATGAGGGCTTCAAAGTCATACCCATGGTGACCACTGGTGTGGGTATAGCCTATGTCACCAATTTGCTGTTACCCCAGTTCGGCTTTGTTGACATCCCATTGCCGAGTGTGTTGTTGATTGGTGGCTGGTTTTTTATCCTGATGGCCACGTTGTCAGCACGTTTTTGCTATCGGAGCACCTTGTCTGCCTTGCGTCGCCGCGATATCGACATCCGACGTGTGCTCATCATCGGTGCTCTTGAGCCGGGGCAACTCGTTTATCGGGCATTGGTGCGTGACCCCAGTCTGGGCTACCGGGTCATCGGGTTTGCCTCTGATGCACGTCCCATTGGGACACTCGTCTATCAGGCACCCGTGTTGTGTACATTCGAACAAATTGGTGCCACGATTACCGCACACGACATCGATCTTGTCATTGTCGCACTTTCGGGACGGGCGTCACATGAGCTCTTTGATATCATCATGCGTGCTGAAGATGCACACGTAGAAGTCAAACTCTACCCCGATGCATATACCTTGATTACCAACAACGTGGTCTCAGATAACGACATCATTGGGCTGCCATTATTGAATGTGCGCAACGGGGCACTCGCAAATCCTTTTAACCAAGCCCTCAAACGTGTCTTTGATTTTGTGTTTGCATCTGCAGTGCTGCTCGTGGCATCACCCATCATGATCCTCATTGCAATTCTGATAAAATTAGAATCACCGGGGCCAGCATTTTTTGTGCAGCCACGGGTTGGTACAGATGGGGAACCGTTCCCCACCATCAAGTTTCGTACCATGCGTGTAGATGCTGCGCAGCTGGCAAATTGGACCACCAAAGATGACCCACGCCGCACGCGTATCGGCACGTTTTTGCGCAAAACATCGCTCGACGAACTCCCCAACTTTATCAACGTCATTCGTGGCGAAATGAGTGTGGTGGGCCCGCGCCCCGAGCAAGAGGTCTGGGTGGAACGCTTCAAACAGGAGATTCCCTACTATATGCGCCGGCATCGCCAAAAGGTGGGTATCACTGGTTGGGCCCAAGCAAATGGCTTGCGTGGTGATACGAGTATTGAAGACCGGACACGTTACGACTTATACTATGTAGAGAATTGGTCGTTGCTCTTCGACATCAAAATTTGCATCCGCACGTTTGTCGATATTGTAACCGGCCGTAATAAAGGATATTGAACGGGACGCTATGAATCAACTACACACTCTTTCAATTGCCGACATGCGTGCTCGGCTCGATGCCGGTGATGTGACTTCACGCCAACTCACCGAAGCCATCTTGACACAAATTAAGCACCATGATGCGCTCATCGGTGCATACCTGCACGTGGATGATGCAGGTGCACTGGCCGCTGCTACTGCTGCTGATACGCGGATCAAGGCCGGTGAGCGTGGTGATTTGCTCGGCATACCACTCGGTATCAAGGATGTATTGTCAACGAGTGGCTTGCCTACCACGGCCTCTTCCAAGGTGCTCGAAGGCTACCGCCCCCCCTATGATGCGACTGCAGTGGCACGCCTCAAGCAGGCTGGTGCGGTGCTCCTCGGCAAACTCAACTGCGATGAATTTGCCATGGGCTCTTCGACTGAAAACAGTGCATACCAGCTCACCCGTAACCCATGGAACACCAACACGGTGCCAGGTGGGTCGAGTGGTGGCTCGGCTGCTGCGGTGGCCGCTGGTATGGCTGCTGGCACACTTGGCACAGACACCGGTGGCAGTATTCGTCAGCCGGCGTCACTGTGTGGCATTACCGGCCTCAAACCCACATATGGGCGCGTATCACGATACGGGCTCATCGCATTTGCCTCATCACTTGACCAAATCGGCCCAATGGCGTGGTCCGCACGCGATTGCGCGATGATGATGAATGTGATTGCTGGGCATGATGCCATGGATGCGACTTCTGCACCAGTAGCTTCTCCCAACTACGTGGCAGCGCTGGGTGGTTCGCTCAAAGGCGTACGGGTTGGTATCCCACGTGAGTTTTTTGTTGATGGCATGCAAAAGGGTACCGATACGGCGGTGCGTGAAGCGATTCGCGTATTGCAATCACTTGGTGCCACTGTCAAAGAAATCTCAATGCCGCATAGTCCGTATGCATTGCCCGTCTACTACATCGTGGCAACAGCAGAAGCATCTTCGAATTTGGCACGTTTTGATGGTGTGCGCTATGGCAAGCGCAGCGACGGTGATAGTTACCGTGATGCCCTCGATCAGACTCGTGGCGATCTCTTTGGTCCCGAAGTTCGTCGGCGTATCATGCTCGGTACATATGTGCTTTCAGCGGGCTACTATGATGCCTACTACAAGCGTGCCCAACAAGTCCGCACGCTGATTCGCCAGGACTTCACCAACGCATTTGCGGAAGTCGATGTGATTGCAGCACCTACCTCTCCTAACGTAGCATTTACGTTTGGCGAAAACAGTGCTGACCCTGTTGCCATGTATCTGCAGGATGTTTGTACGTTGCCAGTCAGTTTGGCAGGCATGCCAGGTATTTCGGTGCCGTGTGGCTTTGACAATGGCTTGCCCATCGGGCTACAACTCATTGGCCAAGCATTTGCTGATGCAGAAATCATGCGCGTCGCTGATGCCTATCAGGGCGTCACTGACTGGCATACACGTCGCCCTGCCTAGGCGGCTCGCTACCATCTGTGTTGTGCCTATGACTCGATCGCATGGTTAGGGTGTGGTGGTGCGTTGCGTGAGTTGCTCACGTGCTGCCACCACAAAAGGATCGGCGAGCATGTCGCGCTCATCCCCTGCATTTTGTAGTGTGATATCGGGTATCACGCCGACATCTTCAATGTACGTGCCGTCAGGGCGTTGGTAGAGCAACTCGGCGACCCAGAGCACTGAGCCATCTTCGAGGTCATACGGGAACATGTTTTCGCTATTGCCAGCAGTGGTTTCGCCAATGATTTGCGCATTACGCAGATGACGCATGCCCGCACTAAACATTTCTGCAGCACTTGCTGTGTTTGTACTCGTCAACAAGATAATTGGTACGGTATCAAATGGTGCCACAATCCGATGTTGTGGCACATTCAGCTGGTATGAATTGTTGCGGTCAATTTGTGAGCCGATACTGCCGCCATCATGAAAAAGTGCGATGACGGCTAGCATATCTTCAATGCTTCCACCACCGTTTTCACGAATGTCAATAATCAAGCCGTCAACGGGTGCAGTGCCTTGGGCTCCCACGAGTGCCTCGCGCACGATAGATGCAAGCTGGTCGCGGTCAAACGTGTCAATGGTGAGCAGGATGAGATTGTCTGCGAGACGCTCAGCAACTGCTTCGGGGAAAGCATCGCCTGGGATGACCGCACGCGTCACAATGACACGCTGTGGTGTGCCTGCACCCCGTATATACTCAATGCTGACCGTACTCCCCACAGGACCACGGATGATTGACCCATAGTCGCCATCTGCGAGTTCATATGTGGAGGTAATCGGTGTGCCATCTACGACGGTGATGATATCGTTTGGGCGCAATCCTGCCTGTTCGGCTGGACCACCCTGCGCAATTCGTGTAATCATCAGTCCGGTGCGAAGCTCACGTATCATAATGCCAATACCCGCATATTCTGCACGCCCATTGTGTACCGCTGTATTCCTGGCTACCTGTTGCGGGTCATCGAGGCGCGAATGATCATCGTTGAGGAGTTGAATCATTTCGCGGATTACGCCATAAAACTGCTGTGGGGATGTGGCAGCCAATGCCTTTGGTTTGTAGATGTCATAGGTGGCTTGCCAGTCAACACCACGAAAATTGCGGTACACATAGTGATCTGCAATCGTCGACCACACCGTTTCAAAAAGACGTTCACGCATGTTGCGGTCGAGGGCGGTGAGTGTGGGTGTGGCCGGGAGCGATGTGGTGGTGGTTGGTGTTGCAGTACGGGGTTGTGTGGTCGCGCTTGCCGCTGCCTCTGGTGTGGCCGTCGTGGTATGCGTCAGTGTCGGAGTGCGTGTTGGTGCGATTGCGGTAGGGTGCATGCACGCATACAGACCGAGTACGCACACCACCAAAAAGCTGTATCTGATGATGTGATGCCGTACTGCCTGTGGGTGCATGGCAACCCTCCTCTTGCCGATTATGCCGCGCTGTGAAAGGTGCGGAGTTTGCGTGTCATCAGAATCATGGCGATCCCAACGACAATGGTTACGCTCAGCGCCGTTTGCCGTGATGTCATCACTGCAATGTTTCCTACCAATGGTGGGCAGATGATGAATGACAGATAGTTGATTGACATCAAGGCGCCAGACAGTGTACTGTTTTGTCCGGGCACGAACTGTGCACCAGCAGTCAGTGCTGTTGGCACCCCTCCGGCGACACCGAGCCCGAGTAAGGCAAAGGCAAAGACGGCAATCCACAAATCACTCGAGACCACAATTAATATACCAGCCAACGTGATGGAAACCGCTGAGATGAGGAACGATGTTTCCACGCCGTAGCGCGAGACGATGTTGTTGTTGGTCATACGCCCAATAAACATGACCGTGTTGAAGAGGGCAAAACTTGCACCACCAATAAATGCACTTGCACCAAGGTCGCGCAGATGCAACACCGACCAGGTAATTGCAATACTTTCACCAAATGTGGCACAAAAACTGACAATGCCAAGGATCAACACCACACGATTGTTAATGAGCATCTTGATAGCAGCACTCGCTGATGCATCATCTGCATGTGTGACCTGACTCGGTGGGTAGGCGAGTCGGTAATTGATGAGCGCAACCGTGGCCGCAATCAATGCAACACCCTGCATGATTTGTACATAATTCCACCCAATAGCAATGAGTTGTCCCACCGCTAATCCGGCAATTACTGCACCCGCACAAAACGCGGCATGCACGTAGTTCATGACTGCGCGTTGTTGCTCGCGTTCCCAATCCAGAGTTACACTATTCACCGCTAATTCGACGAGCCCGTAGCCAAGCCCATACAGGACGTAAATAGCCGCAAAGTGCAGCGGACTATTGGCAATGGAGAGTGTGTAGGCGGCGAGTGCCAAGATGAGTAGCCCCAGCGAGATGACGGGACGCTTGCCAATACGCTCGATGCTCGGTGAGGCAAACAACAAAATGATGATAGAGACGACTGGTGATATCAGTGACAACGTGCCAAATAATGCATCATTAAGTTGGAGTACTGGCAAAATTTCTGGCCACAGCACCCCGGTTGCCCCGATACTGATACCAAAAAAAATAAAAATGGTAAATATCATCGTAATCAAGATGCGTGGATTCCATTGTGTCTGCGTCACTCTGTTGCCTCTTTATCGCTGATGCTGTTGTACATGTAGTATATACCATCTCAAATGTATATTGATTTAAACATGGATTTTCGCAGTACAATGAGGTCGTAATCCGCATTATAACGATGAGGTTCATTATGCGTTTGGGAGTCATTGGTGGAGGTGGGATGGCAGCGTACCATGCCTACAACACGACCCGCATCCCACACTGTACCTTGGTCGCCATGGGGTCACCCGAGTATACTGATGCTGCACGCACCATTGCACACACTGCAGGTGCCACCTGTGGTGAGAGTGCGGCAGCCGTGTATACGCGTAGCGACATCGATGCAGTCATCATCGCTACCCCCACTGATACCCATGCGGCAGTCGCTGTGGCTGCCATGCAACACGGCAAACATGTCTTTGTGGAAAAACCGCTGGCACGCACACTTGCCGATGCTAGCGCCATCATCGATGCATCTATTCGCTACCAACGCCACCTGATGACCGGGCACGTTGTGCGTTATTTTGCTGATTACGCACAAGCCCACCACTTGGTTACATCGGGTGCCATCGGGCAACCGGGGATTGCGCGAACCAATCGTTGCGGCGCCTTTCCAGGGAGTGGCCGCGTCTGGTACGCCGATCTGCAGCGGAGTGGCGGCGTACTCCTCGACCTCATCATCCACGACTATGACTGGCTGCGTTGGACATTTGGTGCGCCTGATCGTATCTATGCTCGTGGCTTGCTCAATGCCGGCATTGAGCGCAAAGATGCTGCTATGTCGATTGTGCATTTTACCAGTGGCGTCATCGCCTATGCCGAAGCGAGCTGGGCCTATCCCAATGGCTTCCGCACATCGCTCGAGGTTTCAGGGAGCTCTGGGCTCATTCACCACGCCAACGATGATGTTGCCGATATTGCACTGAACGCATTCCCCGATACGTCAGCATCGCTGGCCGCAGACCGTGATGGCCACGAAGACCCCTATCTGGCACAGCTCCGCGATTTTGTGGCATGGTGTGCTGGTGGTCCTGCACCACGCAGTGTGGCCGAGGATGGGTATGAGTCGTTGCGCATGAGCGTGGCGGCCATCGAAAGTCTACACACCGGTCGGGCTGTTTCATTGACATAAAGGAAAAGACGATGACACTTGCACCTCTCCGAATCGGTATCGCCGGTGTGGCTCATGTCCATGCCGCCGGCTATATTCATGAATCAATGCACGCTGCCAATGCCACGCTGGTCGGTGTATGGGATGGCGATGCCTCCCGTGCTCAAACCGTTGCAACGCGCCACGGCACACAGGCAGTTGCCAGTCTCGATGAATTGCTGGGCTCCATTGATACGCTGTTGATTGCTGGCGACAACGCCATGCATTACCCGGTCACAATCGAAGCGGCTCGTCGTGGTATACCCACCTTGTGTGAAAAGCCGCTTGCAACGAATACTGCAGATGCCCGGGCCATGGTTGATGCGTTTGCAACGGCCAACGTGCAACTCGGTACCGCCTTCCCCGTACGCTATAGTCCAGCAGTGCGCCGCTTGCGTGATACCATCCACGCGGGGAGCCTGGGTGATACGCTGATGATCCGTGCCACCAACCGTGGTACCTTCCCTGGTGGCTGGTTTGGCGACAAGGCACTGGCAGGTGGCGGTGCAGTCATGGATCACACCGTGCACGTGGCCGATCTGTTGCGCTGGATTTGGCAACGCGAGTGTGTCGAGGTCTATGCCGAAGCCGCCACACGTCACTATGACATCGCCGTGGATGACTGTGGCATGCTCTTGATGACGATGCAGGGCGGAATGTTTGTCAGTCTAGACCCAAGCTGGTCACGCCCCAACTCGTCGTACCCCACGTGGGGCGATGTCACCATGGAAATCACGGGGATGCACGGTATCATCAACCTCGATGTCTTTGGCCAGCATGTCACTCACTACGACAATAGTACTGGGCGCGGTCGCTGGGTGGGCTATGGCATCAATCTTGATGCACTGATGATCGCTGATTGGTTGGATGCCGTGCGCCACGACAAACCAGCACCGATTAGTGGTGTGGACGGGTTGCGCACCGTGCAAATCGTCGAAGCCGCCTATCGCTCCGCGCAATCGCATCAACCAGAGCCAGTAGCGCATACCTGACGCATCAGTCAGGTTCTGGTTGGCAGTAGTCGGAATCGGGTGAGGCACAATTCATTGTGCCTCACCGCTCTCTACCCGATCCTTGCGATAGCATAGTGGCGTATGGTATGATATGAGCGTCAGGGTGAGGAGTTCGATGTATGGTTGCCCGTAGAATTGCAATGATGATGCAGATGCCTTGTCCCGCGTGCGCCGTGTCCTAAGTGACACTGGATTGCACCGCGGGTACTTATGGTACCTGCGGTTTTTTTATTTTTAACACCATTGTAAAGGAGTCAGTATGACGCATATTTTGGTTTCAGTGGCATGGCCATACGCCAACGGCCCGTTCCATGTAGGACATATCGCTGGTGCGTACCTCCCCGCAGATATCTATGCGCGCTACAACCGCTTGCGCCAACGCCCCGTATTGATGGTATCGGGGTCGGATTGTCACGGCACGCCAATTACGCTGGCTGCCGAAAAAGAAGGTGTGACGCCACAGACCATCATCAACCGCTACCATGCCAGTTTTATTGAGTCGCTCCACACACTAGGAATCAGCTTCGACCTGTTTACGCAGACCTACACCGACAACCACTATGCGGCGACCACGGATATTTTTGAGACGTTGCAACGCAATGGCTACATCTATCGCGAGGTTGTGGTTGGCTCGTATTCCGAATCACTAGGGCGCTTTCTGCCGGATCGCTTTGTGACCGGTACCTGCCCCAACTGTAAATACGAAAAGGCGCGCGGCGATCAATGTGACAAATGTGGTCAGTTGCGTGATCCGCAAGAGCTGGGTAACCCGCGCTCGACACTCGATGGCGCGCCGGTTACCTTCCGTGATACGGAGCATTTTTTCATTGACCTCGCCAAAATCGAACCTGCGCTCCGCACATGGCTCGACTCCGTTGATCGCAGTTACTGGCGTACCAATACGCTGATGTTTACACAGAACTGGCTCCGTGAAGGCCTACGTGGCCGGGCCATTACCCGTGACCTCGAATGGGGTGTCCCTGTGCCTGGCAACGACCCTGGTTTTAAGGATAAACGCATCTATGTGTGGTTTGATGCGGTCATCGGCTACTACTCGGCATCGCTGGAATGGGCCAAACGCACCAACCAGCCCGATGCCTGGCAGCAGTGGTGGAATCCCACGGCCGACCAAAAGGGCTACTACTTTATCGGCAAAGACAACATTCCCTTCCACACCATCATCTGGCCGGCCATGCTGCTCGGCTACGGCAATCGTGCATTGCCGTACGATGTGCCTGCCAATGAGTTCCTTAACCTCGAAGGCGAAAAAATGAGCACCAGCCAAAACTGGGCACTATGGATTCCTGACCTGTTGTCGCGCTATGAGCCCGATTTACTGCGCTACTACTTGACGGCCGCCGCCCCTGAAGGCAAAGACAGCAACTGGAGCTGGGCCGAGTTCGTGCAACGCATCAACAGCGAGTTGGTGGCGACGTGGGGTAATCTGGTCAACCGTGTGCTGACGCTGTCGCAAAAGAACTTCGGCGGCGTGCCGACACCAGGCACATTTACGGATGCTGACATGGCGTTGCTGACAACTATCAACGATGGTTTTGCCCGTGTCGAAGCCCTCTATGAGGGCGTCAAGCTGCGCAGCGCACTGCAGGAAATCATGCTCCTCGCCCAGACTGCCAATCAGTACTTGAGTGAACACGAGCCGTGGAAGGTCGTCAAGGTTGACGCCGCGCGGGCTGCCACCATCATGTATGTGGCCATCCAAGCAGTCGACACCCTCAATCGTCTGCTAGCACCCATCTTGCCCCACGCCTGCCAGCGCTTGCACCACATGTTGGGCTTCGACGATGTGATTGCTGCGCAACCACACGTCGAGCATGAGCGTGACCCTGAGGGCAACCAGCGCCCTGTGTTGACCGGTGATTATACAGCAGTGACAGGCTGGCGCATCAGCACCATTCAGCCAGGCACCGCACTGCGCGAGGTTGGCCCGCTCTTCCGCAAGCTCGACGACACGTTGGTAGCCGAAGAACTCTCGCGCCTCGGCAATAAATAGGCACTGTGCAAGTGGCGCGTACACGTAGGTGTGCGTGCTGCTTTTTTATGCGTATGCAGAAAGGTTGCCCGATGCGTTTTGGGCATGTCAACATCGTTGCACGTGATTGGCGTGCGCTGGCGCGGTTTTATGCGCATGTCTTTGCATGTGAAATCCTCGCCCCCGAGCGTAATTTATCTGGCCCCGTGATGGAGGCTGGGTTGGGGGTGGCAGGCGCAGCCTTGCAAGGCGTACATCTGCGCCTGCCTGGCTATGGTGATGGTGGTCCGACGCTGGAGATTTATGCGTACCAGCCACTCATTGATCTGCCTGCCAACGTGCGGCGGAGTGGCTTCGGGCATATTGCCTTCCAAGTCGCAAATATTACGGCGACCCGTGCTGCGGTAGTCGCAGCGGGTGGCGGCGTGGTTGGTGAAATCGTCACGACACAGGCCGGGGCACGGCGTGTGTCGTGGTGTTATGTGACCGATCCTGAAGGCAACGCCGT